>ENA-UERX01000565-UERX01000565.1-human-gut-metagenome-genome-assembly--contig:-NODE-565-length-27218-cov-7.636417_pt1 | contig 27218 bp, 29 predicted proteins | sample MGYA00242992_ERZ507993 | MGnify/ENA primary metagenome ERZ507993 (study PRJEB26167, sample SAMN06115487) | human gut metagenome | host: Homo sapiens | place: China:Chongqing | collected 2015-04-10... | reverse complement strand
TATACAAGCGCGGTCAGTGGCCTCGTTTCTTTTTTACTAAAGGTGGAAAAGGCGGTATCGCCCGAAAAACATACCTTGAAAATGTTCAGGACGCTAAATTATTTCGGAATCCGAAAAAAGTATTGATGTATCCCAAACAGCGTGTTATTCTGTAGACAGTGCTTATTTCATAATCCGAAATAAGCGAAGACAATGGGGTCTGAAAGGAATCACAGCTATGAAAAAATCCAGCCTGCGGACAGTAAAGGAGAAGAACCGCCGCCTGATTTTGCGGACACTGCTCACCGAGGGCGGGCTCTCCCGGATCGAACTGGCAAAACAGACAGGGCTTTCTCCCAGCACCATCACGGCGCTGGTGGGAGAGCTGCTGGCAGAGGGCGTCGTGCAGGAGAGCGGCCTGCGTGCCGCAACGGCAGGGCGCAGCCGTGCCGGACTGACCATCTGTCCGGACTATGGCAGGGTCGTTGTGGTGGATATCGGCCGCAGCCATGCGGTTTTATATCTCTACGACATGGCTTTGCAGTGCGTGTTCCGCACGGTGCTGCCCGACCACGGCGGGGATGGAAACGAGCTGCTGACTTCGATCTCTGATGCGATCTTTCAGGGCTTGTCCATGGAGGAACTCCACTCAGGCAAGATGAAGAGCATCGGGCTGCTGTTTCAGGACGACACCGAGATCAGCGAGTTCCGCGTGATGTACTCCACCGGTTATACCGCGGCGACCATTTCTCTGCGGGAGGCGCTGTTTACCCAGTTCAAAGTGCCGATCGTGGAGGAATACAGCCGGGTCTATACCGTGAGCCGTGCACTGGCAGAGGCCGGCAAGTCGGTAGGTTCCAACTATGCACACATCGACCTTGGCGACCGGGCCGTGGTGCAGATCGTGCAGAAGGAGCAGCCGGTGGCACTGCGCAGCGAGGGACAGGCAGACATCACAGGTCTGCTGCTGCCCGAAGGCGGCTCTCTGCTGGAGCTGGCGCAGAACTTTGAAGCTGCACCGCCCGCTCAGCAGGCGGCAGCGCTGAAAAGTGAGCAAAGCCCGGTGAGCTGCTTTACGGTGCGGCTGAGCAATGTGGCACGGATGCTCTGCTCGCTGTTCGTGATCGAGAAGCTGTATCTCTCCGGCCCGGCGGCTGCAAGCCCGGCGTTCATGCGCGGGGTGGTACAGAAGCTGAAAAGCCCGGAGATGCGTCCGGTGGTGCTGAACCCGGATCCTGTCCATACGCCTGCCTTTATGGCAACGGATCTGCGTCAGAGCCTGCTGTGCAGCACGGACGCCTGAATATGAAACTTGCCGTGGTTTACGGTGAGAATAAAGGGGGCTTGCCCCCGCAAAAAAAGGAGCAGAACTATGTTACAAGGCATTCTGATCGTTGTGGCATTCCTGGTCGTCGCGGCATTGATGATGACCAAGAAGATCCCTACTCTGCTGGCGCTTCCTTTGATGGCTGTCGTCATCTGCATCATCGCCGGTGTGCCGATGTTCGGCAAAAACGCGGACGGCGCAGAGATCGGCTGGCTGACCACCGTGTTTGAAGCCGGCACCGTCCGTATGGGCAGCGCCATCATGGCAACCATCTTTGGTGCATGGCTGGGTCAGCTGATGAACAAGACCGGCGTCACCGAGAACATCATCAAAAAGAGCGCTGAGCTGGGCGGCGACCGTCCGCTGGTAGTCACCCTGATCATGGTTGTGGCCACCGCTGTCCTGTTCACCACCCTGAGCGGTCTGGGCTCCATCATCATGGTAGGCTCCATCGTGCTGCCCATCCTTATCTCTGTCGGTGTGCCCGCTGCAAGCGCAGCCTGTATCTTCCTGATGGCATTCACCACCGGCCTTGCCTGCAACATTGCAAACTGGAAGAGCTTTGCAAGCATCTTCTCGCTGGACATCGCCGACATTCAGGGCTTTGAGATCTACCTGATGGCAGCGACTGCCATCGCCACCCTCATCATGGTCATCGTGGAGTTCAAGCGCAACGGCATCAAGTTTGCATTCTCCGCTCCCGTGGACAACACAAAGCCCACAAAGCAGCTCACCGGCGTGCGCGGCGGTCTGGCTATGATCACCCCGCTGATCCCCATCGTGCTGGTCGCCTTCCTGAAAGTGCCTGTCACGCCTGCATTCACCGTTGGCATCATCTGGTGCCTGCTCTTCACCTCGCAGAGCTTCAGCAAGGCCATGAACCAGATGACCAAGACCTGCTACGACGGCATCACCGATGCAGGCCCCGCCGTCATCCTGATGGTCGGCATCGGCATCCTGTTCCTGGCTGTCACCAACGCAAGCGTCAAGGAAGTTCTGAACCCGCTGCTGCTGGCCATCGTTCCCACCAGCCGCGTGCCCTACATCATCTTCTTCGCCATTCTGGCACCTCTGGCACTGTACCGCGGCCCCATGAACATGTTCGGCCTCGGCTCCGGCATCGCAGCGCTGATCATTGGTCTGGGCACCCTGAACCCGCTGGCTGTCATGGCTGCCTTCCTGGCGGCTGAGCGCATCCAGTGCGGCGGCGACCCCACCAACACCCAGAACGTCTGGACCGCAAACTTCTGCGAAGTGGACGTGAACACCTGCACCAAGAAGATGCTGCCGTATCTGTGGGCAGTGTCCATCGTCGGCGTCATTCTGGGCGCGATGCTCTACTTCTGAGTTGTTTTCTCCCCCACAAGCCGTCTGCAGCGGGCTGTACGCAGCCCGCTGCATGGGCGGTCCGAGTATCCCGCGCGTTTGTCGTTCCATCTTCGCGAGATGCTGGGACCGCCCATTCTTATATCCGGATCTGCCCGGGCTCGAAAAGCAGCAAAGAAAAAGGAAAAACAGGAGGTTTTTGCTTTATGAAAGTCCGTATCGGAATTGATGTTGGTGGCACCTTCACCGACGCCGTTGCCATTGATAACGAGACCTTTGAGGTCGTTGGAAGCGTAAAGGTCCCCACCACCCATACCGCTGCTGAGGGCGTTGCTGCCGGCATCGTACAGGTGCTGCACAAGGTCATGGAGCAGTGCGAGATCCGGCCGGAGGATGTCATCTTCATCGCCCACGGCACCACGCAGGCCACCAACGCCCTGCTGGAGGGCGATGTGGCCCCCGTCGGCATCATCACGCTGGGCAGCGGCCTGCAGGGCGCAAAGAGCAAGGGCGATACCACCATGGGGGACATCGAGCTGTCTGAGGGCAAATACCTGCGCAGCTACAACGAATATGTGGACACCAATGCACCGGATCTGGACGGCAGCATCCGCGCGGCTATCCAGAAGCTGCAGGAGCAGGGGGCACAGACCTTTGTTGCCGCCGAGGCCTTCAGCGTGGACGACCCGAAGAACGAGAACCGGGTGGTCGAGATCTGCGGTGAAATGGGCCTGCCTGCCACAGCGACCAACGAGATCTCCAAGCTGTACGGCCTGAAGGTCCGCACCCGCACCGCCGTGATCAACGCCAGCATCATGCCCAAGATGCTGGATGCCGCCACCATGACCGACCAGAGCATCAAAAATGCGGACATCAAGAGCCCGCTGATGGTCATGCGCTGCGACGGCGGCGTGATGACCGTGGACGAGGTGCGCAGCCGCCCCATCCTGACCATCCTCTCCGGCCCTGCCGCAGGCGTTGCCGGTGCTTTGATGTACGAAAAGCTGACCGATGGCCTGTTCTTTGAGGTGGGCGGTACCTCTACCGACATCTCCTGTGTCAAGGACGGCAAGGTGATGATCAAGTACGCCGAGGTGGGCGGCCATAAGACCTACCTGAACAGTCTGGACGTGCGCACCGTCGGCATCGGCGGCGGCAGCATGGTGGAGGTGAAGGACGGCAAGGCCTGTGATACCGGCCCCCGCAGCGCCCACATCGCCGGTCTGGACTATGAGGTGTTCACCGATGCTGACAAGATCCAGAACCCCCGTCTGGTGCCCGTGAGCCCCATGCCCGGCGACCCGGAGTACGCCAGCATCGAGTGCGACAACGGCGTCAGGGTCTGCCTTACCATGTCCGGCGCTGCCAACATTGCGGGCTACGTCAAGCCCGGCGATTATGCCTATGGCAACGTGGAAGCCGCCCGCAAGGCGTGGAAGCCGCTGGCAGACAACATGGGCTGCACCGTGGAAGAAGCTGCCCGCAAGGTGCTGGGCTTTGCCGCCGCCAAAAACAGCAGGGTAGCTGCCCAGCTGATGAAGGACTACCACATGGATCCCCAGCACACCGTGTTCGTGGGCGGCGGCGGTGGTGCTGCCAGCGTGGTGCCGCATCTGGCCGAGACCATGCATCACAAGAGCCGTCTGGCAAAGAACGGCCCGGTCATTTCCACCATCGGCGTGGCATTGGCCATGGTGCGTGATATGGTGGAGCGCAGCGTCTCCAACCCCACCGACAATGACATCATTAGTGTGCGGCGGGAGGCCGAGCAGAAGGCCATCCGGAACGGAGCCGCGCCCGGTTCTGTGGAAGTGACCGTGGAGGTGGATACCCAGCGCAACGTGATCCGCGCCATCGCCGTGGGTGCTACCGAGCTGCGCAGCAAGAACCGCAGCGCCGAAAAACTGACCGAGGACAAGCTGCTGAAACTGGTGGCAGAGAACCTGAGCATGGACCCCAAGGCCCTGCATATCGCAGCCAGAAGCGAGAACATGTGCGCGGTGACGGCGGATAAGGTGGAGAAAAAGCTGTTCGGCCTGATGAAAAAGACCTCTCATCCGCTGCGCCTGATCGACGAAGAGGGGGTCATCCGCCTGCAGAAGGCCAACGCCACGGTGCGTCAGGCCGATATCAGCAGCTGGCGTGATGCGGTCGCCTATATGCTGGAAGAGCTGACCGTCTACAACGACGGCGGCACCAACTACCCCAATGTGTACATCGTGCTGGGCAAGCGCATCATCGACCTGTCCGGCATGTCCAGCGAGGAGCAGATCTACAGCCTTGCCAATGTGGAGCTGAACGGCTACGATGCCAAGACTCCGGTGATTGTGGCTGCGACCCTGCGCATCGATTCCTGACCGACCAAAGGAGGCTGCCATGTCGTCTTATGCACTGCCTTTTCCCGGCCGTGATCTGGCGGAAAAAGAGCTTTCCTACGACCCGTGCTGCCCCCGCATCCCGGAGGCAGACCGCGCCCGCATCGTGGATGCCGCGTGGGAAAAAGGCTGCGCTGCGGCAAGGGATGTCTTTGCACAAAGCGGCGGCAGTGCAGACTTTTTTGCCATCTGCAAGGCAAACGGGCTGACGGTGGTGGAGCGGGACATCGACTTTGTTTCCGGCAACCAGCGCTATTTCAGCGACTATGTGGCGGGCAAAAACTGCGTCACCCTCTATCTCAGATCGGTGGACCTGTGGGCGCAGCAGAACAAAATGACCCGCATGGAAGCGGAGAACCTGATCCTCAGCCATGAATATTATCACTTTCTGGAGTGGAACAAGCTGGGCCTGACCAGCCGGGACTATCAGGTGCCCATGATCAGCATCGGCCCGCTCCGTCTGGGCAAGACCGGCATCCGTGCCCTTTCCGAGATCGGCGCACACGGCTTTGCCCATACCTATCATCAATTGTTGGAGGCGCAACATGGAAAGCATTGAATATCTGGGCAGGCAGCTGCCCCTTCTGGGCCACTATGATACTGTTGTGGTGGGCGGCGGTGCTGCCGGTGCCGCAGCCGGCATCCGCTGCGCCATCGACGGGCAGAAGGTCCTGCTGGTGGAAAAGGGGGCGTTTCTGGGCGGCACGGCTTCCCGTGCGCTGGTTTGCCCCATGATGCCCACCTATGTGGAACATCTGGATGTGCTGCACAGGGTAGAGGAGACCCTGAACAGACACGGCGTCACCACCCGTGACGGCATTACCACAATGATCTGGTTTGCACCGGATCAGCTCAGCGATGCTTTTGAGGAATTGTATGTCAGCAACGGCGGCAGGCTGCTGTATGACGCCACACTGGTGGATGCTGTGTGCGAGGACAAGCACATCCGGTACATCGTGGTGATGACCGTGAACGGTCTGCAGGCCATTGCAGCCGGAAACTTTGTGGATGCTACCGGTGATGCTGTGCTCACCCGCATGGCTGGCGTGCCCACCAGCTCCGGCGATGAGAACGGGGACAATCAGGTCAGCAGTCTGCGCTTTATCATGGGCGGCATCGACGTGGAAAAATACCGCGAATATGTGCTGTCTCTGCACGACGAGTTCTCTCCCCTCAAGACCGGCTATTTCTTCGAGTCTGCCATGGTGGCAGGACGCAGCTTCAAGCTGGAGCCCATCTTCCGCGAGGGTGTAGCCGAGGGCCTGCTCACCGAGGAGGACCTGCGCTATTACCAGTGCTTCAGCCTGCCCAATAAGCCCGGCTGCATGGCCTTCAACTGCCCGCATCTCCCCAGCCTGAAGCAGAACACCGATGCACTGGCCCGCTCTGCCGCCATTGCAGAGGGACACGAGAAGATCGGCCGTCTGGTGCGTTTTCTGCAGGCAAAGATGCCGGGCTTTGCGCACAGCTATCTGCTGCAGACAGCGGACATGCTGGGCGTGCGCGAGAGCTGGCGGCTCAAGGGCAACTACCTGCTGACCGAGGAGGACTACACCCGGCAGGCGCGCTTCCCGGATGGTCTGGTCAAGGGGGACTGGTACATTGATGTGCACTCCAACAAAAAGGGACTGTTCCACCAGAACACCTACCAGCACGGGGATTACTACGAGATCCCTTACCGCAGCATGGTCACAGACGAAGCCGAGAACCTGATCGTGGCGGGCCGCTGCATTTCCACCACATTCCTGATGCAGGCCAGTGTCCGCATCCTGCCCACGGTCATTGACATGGGCGATGTGGCGGGCAGTGCCTGCACGCTGGCGCACGCCACCGGTCAGCCGCTGTGCAGACTGGATGGCAGCAAGCTGCGCCGGTTTGAACCGACCCCATTGCCGCAAAAGTGAAAGCGCCGGGTATGCCCGTCTTTGCCGAAGGGCTGAAAGTGCGTGCCGCACAGCGGCACAATGACATAAAAAATCCCACCAGATGACGATCTTCGCCGTTTCTGGTGGGATTATTTTATGGGGAGCTGCTGTGCCGACAGAGACGAACCTGCCGAGCTGTCGCACTTTCCGGGCGTTTCGCAGCGCATAGAAAAGCAAAAATCCCACGATACACGCCGATGCTTTAACGGTATATCGCAGGATTTTTCTTGGAGCTGGTGACAGGAGTTGAACGAGCCACCGGCATTGCATCACTGAAAAATGGAGATTTTTACACTAAAATCTGCACGTTTAGCAGTCTTTTTCTTGTACCATCCTGCACAGCCCACACACCCACAAAATCAAAAGTGTGTTAAAATGTGTGTTATTTTCCGGCGTGCAGCAGCTTCAAAAACATGCCGTTGACGGCCTGTGCGGTCTGCACATCCTCACCGGTCAGGGCGTGGCCGTACACGCCGAAGGTGTCCATGTCTTCAGAGTGGCCTACAAGGTCTTTGACCTCACCGGCGGGCAGCTTCTTTGCCACGCTGACAAAGGTGTGCCGCATCTCGTAGGCTGACACCGGCGGGATCTCATTCACCCGGCAATAGACCTGCCAGCGCTTATAGTAATAGGCTTCGCTTTTCAGGCAGAACACGCTCTCACCGGCCCCAGTGACGGCCCGCTGCTGTTCCAGCACGGCGCGTGCCAGATCAGACAGCACAAAGGCCCGCACGGCGTTGTCGTTCTTGCCGCGCGTCTGTTCGCCCAGCACGTTCACGGCCCGGGAGATGAACACTGTGCCGCCCTTGACATCGGCCCAGCGCAGGCCCACCAGTTCACCCGGGCGCAGGCCCGTGAGCACCTGAAAGCGGTAGGCATGGATAAAATCATCATGCACCCGCTTGCCCCTGTACAGGGTCGTGTCCACGCGGAACAGCGTTATCAGGGCATCCGGCTGCAACACCTTCTTGCCTTTGGGACGTGCGCCAGCTGGCACATGCAGCCCTTCGGGGTGGAAGGTGGTCAGCTTCTTTGCACGGCACCATTTGCAGAATGCCCGCATATCAGCGCAGAGGGATTGCAGGGACTTCTTTGCAAGGCCATCACTGTAGGCATCGTTTACCACGTCCTGCAGGTCTTGTTCTGTCAGGCTGGTAATGCGCTTCCTGCCGATCGCGGGAAGTATCCGCGTCCGCCAGCGGCTTTCAACGTTCCGCTGGTTGCCGGTGCCCGTGGTCTTTACCACCGTAGCATACCACTCTTGATACAGATCCTCCACCCGGCGGGCCTTGACCCCAATGCCATCATCTAACCAGCGGTCAGCCTTTGCATTGGCTTCCCGCTGCCCAGTGCGGCCCGGGGTGCTGCTGTAGAACTGTTTGCGCACTCCGTCTTTCTGCACGGCTATGCGCCAGCGCTGGTATTTTTCTTCCCACTGGGCCGTGTTGGTTCTCTTGCTCATCTGGCTGCACCCCCTTCCTTTGTGCATTTTGCCCCCGGCAGCGCTCTGATCACGGCCCGATCGGAGACTATCAGCCGTCAAAATGACGATTCTACAACTTGTCGCATTGTGCGACAACGCCCCATATTGCCGCACGGTGCGGCAATATAAAGGTTCAACAGTTGAACCTTTAAATCCGCAACTGTTGCGGATTTAAAACTAGCAGCTGAATTTTCAGCCGCGACACGCCTGCACCGGCTACAAGGCTAGTGTGGGCGTTTTTATTTTTCGGCGGGTTCTTTATCGTCTGCACCGCCGGGAACACTCTGGGCAGTGTTTGCCCGGCGCTGGTAGGCGGGTATCTGGGTCAGCTCCTGCACACGCTCCACCGCCACGGTCTGGCCGTTGTCGTTCAGCGTGCGGAAGTGGTAGATAAGCTGAGATTCTGCAGCGCTGGCCGGTTCACTATCTTCACCCGGCTGCACCTGCCCCCACTGCCCTGCGTCCACCAGATCACCAGCATACAGACCCATTGCGCGTGCAATTTTTGCGATGGTATCCAGCTTCGGCACAACTTTTCCGGATTCATATTTTCGGATTGCAGAATCAGCCATACCGCATTTTTCGGCCAGTTCCTTCTGCGTCATTTTGGCATCCGTGCGAGCCTTTTTTATCTTTTCTCCAATAGTCATTGAATCACCTCTCTTTTACTATATCAGGACTTTCGCGAAAAGTCCAGACCAAAAAGAATCTATTTTTACTATTGACAGACCAATTGAGGTCTGCTATAATTCACGGTACAGACCAGTTTTGGTCTAAAGTGAGGTGATAACCATGAAAATTTCCAAAAGCAAGCTGAACATTGCCCTTGCACGCAAGCAGTGGAACCAGCGCGACCTGCGGGACAATTCCGTTGTGTCCAGCCAGACCACCTTAAACATCAACAAGGGCAAGCCGGTCATGCCTGCCACCGCTGGCCGTATCGCTGCCGCGCTGGGTGTGGACGTGACCGAGATCATCGAAGAGGAGGATTAAACCATGTATCAACCATTTCACAAACTCCGCGTCCGGTTCGCAGAACTGGAAATGAAGCAGGGCGAAGTAGCCAAGCGTGCCAACATGGCCGAAAGCACCTTGACTGCCCGCATGACCGGCCGCTTGCCGTGGAAGGGCGACGAGATCGCCCGTGTTGCCAAGGTGCTGGGCATCCCCACCGACCAGATCGGCACGTTCTTTTTTGAGGACGCGCCCAAAGGTGGAAAGGGGGCTGCATGATGGAAGATTTCTGGGATCCCTACGGGGAACCGCCAGAGGAAGACCCGGACGAGCTTGAAGACGATGGACTGCCGCCGAGTGAAAATTTGGGCAACCTGTTTGCAAATCCCCCGGAACTGCAAGAAGAACAGATTTGCAGCGTCCTGCGAAAGGGACACAAAATGCTGCTGGCAGGCCCCAGCAAGGCGGGTAAGAGCTTTGCAATGATCGAATTGGCGCTGTGCCTTGCGTCTGGCAGGCCGTGGCTGGGCCGCTTTGAATGCAAAGCCGGTAAAGTTTTGTATATTAATCTGGAATTGCAAAGAGCATCCTGCCTGCACCGCTTTGTTGATGTGAGCAAGGCACTTTTCCCGGAAGATAGCGAACATCCCGAATTTTGGAACAACGTCAAAATCCTGAATCTGCGCGGCTACTGCGTCAATTGGCCGCATTTTATTGATTCAATTTGCCGAAAAACCAAGAACGAGCACTATTCCGCAATAATCCTTGACCCATTTTACAAGCTGAACGCTGGTAGTGAAAATGACGCTTACCAGATGGCCCAGTTTGCAAACAGCCTTGACCATATCGCTAAAGTAAGCGGTGCATCTATCATCTATTGCCACCATCACAGCAAAGGCGACCAAGGATGGAAGAACAGCATGGATAGGGCCAGCGGCAGCGGTGTTTTTGCCCGCGACGTTGACGCGCTGCTTGATATCATCGAGCTGGAACTCCCGCCAGATCGGCAGCGTGAGGGCGTGACGGCGTGGCGCATCGAGGGCACATTGCGGGAGTTTCCCAGCTTTGAGCCGGTGGACGTGTGGTTTAACTACCCCATCCACGTTATGGAACGATTCAACCCGGCGGACAACATTGCGCCGCACTCCCAGCTCACTTCCTACCAGCGCGCAATGAATGCCCGCAAGCCCAAGGAACAGAAGTTGAAAGAGCGTCGTCACCGTCTGGAAGCCGCAATAGACGTGCTGGCCGCACAGGGCGTGGAAGTCACCACAAGCAGCGTTGCCGAATATCTGGATGTGACGAATAAAACCATCCGATACATGGTTGACGAGCACCCGCGCTTTGAGCGTGACACCAAAACCGGCCAGATCAGGCGCGCCCAGACTGTGGCCCCGCAGGAGTAAAGCAGGCCGGAAGAAAGGGCGGAAAAAAACAGGATTTCAGCTATAACTGCAAAATCTGCATTTAGGGGGGGAAAAAACAGTATTATATATAGCAAAAAAGATAGTGATAGGTAGTGTAATTGGGAATGGGGGTTAGAAAGCCCCCCATTCCAATTACTACACTACCTTGCCGCCTGTTTTTTCTCTGGAAGAAAGGCCGCACGTATCTTTCCGCAGTAATAAAAAAAGAAAGCCGCTTCCCAGTGTAGCGACCGGGGAGCGGCAAAAGGGTGTGAATATGGTACCCACCATTCACGCCCCCAGTTTAACAGAACATGGAGGATATTTCAATGCTGAAACTTGAAAAGCGTATCACCTTGCACACCTTCGATGTGGAGTACATCGACCAGCGGGAGCCGAAGCCCCGCGCCGTGCACCACGAGCTGTGCGTGCTGGATGGCGGGCGCGTGTCCGCGCTGGAACGTCTGGGCCAGTCCCCTGCAAGTTGGATTTGCCAGCAGTACGCCCGGCAGGGCTTTACCGTGGGCGCTGTCCACAAGGGCGAGCGCCTGACTGCCAACGTTGACACGGCCACCCTTTGGGGTATGGCAGTGCAGCAGGCTGGTGTCCAGCACAAGAGCGCCGCCCCTGACCCTGTAGACCGTAACTGCGCCCCGGCTGGCAAGCTTGTGAACCCGCTGCCCAATCTGCCGCCGGTGCCTGATTTTGCAGAAGCCGTTGCCAAGTCGAAAGCCGACGCGGCCCGCCTGCATGAGATCGCGGCAGAGCTGGCCGCAAAGGCATGAGCAACCACCAGACCGCCAGCCGCAAAAAAAGAAAGCCGCTCACACTGTACCAGCAGCGTGGGCGGCAGATGGGCGGTAAAGTTTCCAGACAATACCGCCCCCATTATATCAAAAATGGAGGATTTTACAATGCTTGGTTACACTGCGTATCAATTTTCTATCGTGGGCCCGTTCGCTCTGGTCTGTTTCTTTGGTGCCGCTGTGATGTGGTTCAGCGGCATCCGGTGAGGGGGTGGGCCGCATGACAAGGCAAGATTACATCAACGCCATTCTGAAACTGCTGGAAAAAGCCGATTTCCGCCAGCTGCGGCTTGTGTGGGTGTACGCCAAACACCTGATTGAGAAAGAAGGTGCATCGGCATGAGCGAACGTCGAACCGCCAGCGCGCTGGCATACCTGCACCCGGATTTCTGCTTTATCATGGATGATGATAGCATGGAAAACGCCGGCATCCGCGCCGGGGATATCGTGGCCTTTACCGCCTGCGACCACGCAGAAGACGACCAGATCGTGGCCGTGCAGACGGACAGTGCCGTGCTGCTGCTTCGCCTGATCTGCAACGGTGCACTGCTGGCAGATGCGCCGCGCACCCGGCAGGAGCATGTTATTCGCTTCGACGAGCTGCCCGGCGCGAAGATCATCGGCAAAGCCGTGGAAGTCCGGCATATTTTTGAATGGGCAAAGAAAGGAACCGACAATGAAGAGGAATGATTTGCGAGCAATGGGCTTGACCCCCGACCAGATCGACACCATCATGACCATGAACGGCGCGGATATCAACCGCGAGAAGGCAAAGGCCGGTCAGCAGACCGACAAAGAGGTGCAGCGCCTGCGGGAATCCTGCATCACCCTGCTGGAGCTGTTGGACGACCCGAAAGCCGTGCGCGGCATCCTGCTGTATGCATCCCGCCTGTACAGCCGACAGGAGCGCAGGAAGTCGCAGGAGGGCCAGCAGTGAAGGTAAAGATAACTTACACCCCAGAGCAGGAAAACACCGCACAGGCCACGCTGGACACCCTGCGCGCGATGTTTCCGGCGGCAAGGGTACATGAAAGCGCGAAGAAAGCCGGGGTTTCTGCCGTGTTTCTGACCGTTACAAAACCGGAAAAGCCGCATAACACCAAGCAAAACAGTTGACCATCCCCCGGGCAAGTGGTATAATAAACCTATAAGGCATAGAGTACCGCCGGGCTGACCGGTTAGCTGATAAGGCACAGGGAAAACGCTTCGGCGGTTCTCTGTGCCTATTTTTGTGCAATTTTGCCCGGTGTTGGTGCTGATCGCAGCGCCGCCCACGTCGCAAAACTGGCAGATTGCACAACCATCACTGTAACGGCCGCAGGCATCAGGCCGGGAAAGGAAGTCACCATGACCGACAACAACACCCAGAACACCACCCAGCAGGCAAACACTCAGCCGGAGGGAAACGGCCCCGCTGAGAAGATGTTCACCCAGGAAGAAGTAAACAACATCGTCCGCGAACGATTGAATAGAGTAAAAGCAGGCGCAGCCGAACAGGACGAGCGTGCAACCGCTCTGGATGAGCGGGAAGCCGCCGTGCAGCAGCGTGAACAGGCCATGCAGCAGAAAGAGAGCCGCGCAGCCTGTGAAGATCATTGTAAGGCCAAAGGCTATGACACAGCTTTCCTTGACCTGCTGGACACGTCCGACCCGGAGAGGTTCACCGCGCTGTTGGACAAGCTGCACGAGACGGCAGCGGCAGGCCTGAAAGCCCAGCAGGAAGCCGAACAGGCCACACAGGCAGAGCAGAGCGCCGCCCAGCGCCTTGAGCACATGGAGCTTGATAACGCCCTTGCACAGCAGGCCGCAGGACTGAAGTTTTCCAGCGAGAGCGCCCGGCAGTATTTCCTTGCCCAGTGCAAAGAGCAGGATTTTGCATTGCAGGGCGGTCAGATCGTGGGGTTTGACGAGTACGTCAAACAGTATTCCGCATCTGATCCAGGCGCGATCCTGCCCGCTGGCGGCATTGCCCGCTTCTCTGCATCGGCTCCCGGTGCCCCGCTTTCCTCTGGCTTTCATGACGCGATCGCGGACGCATTCAAACCGAAAGGATGATTTGAATTATGGCAACCGTAGATTTGACTACTAAATTTCTGCCCAAGGTAGACGAACAGTTTACCGCTGAGAGTAAGCGCAGCCTTGTGACCAATCAGGATTTCAAATGGGACGGCGCAGCAACTGTGCGCGTGTACAAGGTCAGCACCGGCAAGATGAACGACTATGCCCGCAATGGCGACCCCGCCACCGGCAGCCGCTTTGGTGAGGTGGAACAGCTCAACGCCACCACCTACCCGCTGACCATCGAGAAAGACCGCTCTTTCACCTTTGTCATCGATAAGCTGGACGAGGACGAAACTCAGCAGCAGCTTTCCGGTGCAACCGCTCTGGCCCGTCAGAACCGCGAGGTGGTTATCCCCGAAGTGGACGCGTACACCTACGGTGTTATGTGCACCAACGCAGGCACCAAGCCCGCAGCCGTGGAGCTGACTGCAGAAAACATCTATGATGAGATCTGCAAGGCCGGTGCCCTGATGGATGAATCAGGCGTGCCCGAAACTGGCCGCGTGCTGGTCGTCACTCCGGAGATTTACCGCATTATGAAGAAGTGTAAGGAGATCGTCCTTGATACCGAGGTGGGCGAGGATATGCGCTTGCGTGGTGTGGTATCCAATCTGGACGGCGCAGCGGTGCAGAAGGTGCCCGCCAGCCGCCTGCCTGCAAAGTTCGGCTTTATGCTGTGCCACCCCTGCGCGACCGTGGCCCCGCTGAAGCTGCAGGATTACCGCATCCACTCCGACCCGCCGGGCATTTCCGGCAGTCTGGTGGAGGGCCGCGTGGTGTATGACGCTTTCGTGCTTCAGAACAAGGCGAAGGCAATTTACTATCAGGCTACCACCTGATAAAGCATCATCCGGGCGCATGGGGCAACCTGTGCGCCCTTTTTTGACAGGAGGCGAACCGAACCCATGACCGCAAAGAAACACCTTAAAATGACCAATCCGGGCGAGGTGCGCAGAGCTATGACCCGCGTTTCCAACATGGTATTGAATGGCGAGATCACCCCGCAGCAGGCAAACGCCCTGATCTACGCCGGGAATGCTGTGTTAAGCTCCATCCGGGCCGATGAACAGGAGCGGCGATTGACTGAGCTTGAAGCCAAATTGACCGAGCTGGAAGGTGCAGCCAATGAAACGGATTGACCGGCTTGCCGCCCGCATTGCGGCCCTTACGGTCAAGCAGGACGCGGAACAGAACTGGCCCCGGTTTATTCTGCATCTGAGCGACGGCAGCACAGCCGAGCTTGTGGCGCGGCTGCCGGAAGCGCTTGTGAAGCTGGCCGAGCTGCATATCATGCCAGAGCGTGAAGTGGTATCTATCGAAAAGCCCGAACAGCTGGATAGCCTGACAGAACAGCTTTATGAACTGTTTGAATGCATCGTTATGGGCGGTAGCCCTGTATCTAGTGCACGAGCCGCTCTTTTATGGGAAGATGATTCATATCTGCTACCGCCGGAAGAACCCGCAGAGGACGAAGCGATATCCGAGCGAAATCACAATCTAATCTAGGAGGAAAATAAAAGTGAGCGCACCTGTTTTTGATTTCAAGATCCAGTTCCGGCCCGGCTTTCAGGCCGACATGGACGCACGGTTTGCAAGGCTGCAGTTTGCCTTTTCTCAGAAAGTGGCCGATGTTGTGGACAAATATGTTCCGCTAGACAGTGGCCAGCTGAAAGGCAGCGTGAACGGTGCTGCATCCGACTTCAAGGACGGCAAACTGGTGTACAATACGCCCTACGCCCGTAAACAGTATTATCTGCATGAACAGGGCACAGACCTTCACGGCGCGAGGGGCGAAACAGAACGTCATCGCGGTTCCTACTGGGGACAGCGAGCCATTGCCGACCACAAGGACGAGCTGGAAAAGTTCGCCCACGATGCCGCAAAGCAGTTTCTGGGAGGGAACAAATGAGCCAGACCGCAAAGCAGCCAGACCCAGAGCGGGAGCGTAAACGTGCATGGTTGAACCGCTACCGGGACAGCCTTGCCGAACAGCGCCGCATTGCTGAACGGCTGGCAGAAGCCCGCGACCGCTCTACGTCCATCTGCGTAAGCCTGAACCCCGGCAGATCAGCACCCACCGGCACACACTCCGACCATACAGCCGACAGCGTGCAGCGTATCACCGCGCTGGAAAAGAAGTTGCAGGACGAACAGCAGCACGGGCAGAACATCGCCACCGAGATCATCAACGCTCTGTACGACCAACGGCAGTTGACCCTGAATCAGATTCGGGTGCTGTGTTGTCAGTATATCGACGGCCTGAACTGTGCACAGACTGCCGACAAAGTGGGGTTAAGTCCAACATCTATTTCGGGCTATAGGAGAACCGCTCTAGCCGCTCTGACTATCCCAGAGGACGCACCAGAAAACGCAATGTGTGTTAAATAGTGTGTTACAGCAAAAGAAAAGAGCCTAGATTTTAACGAATCTAGGTTCTTTTTGATGGAGCTGGTGACAGGAGTTGAACCTGCAACCCACTGATTACAAATCAGTTGCGCTGCCATTGCGCCACACCAGCTTATTTTATTGTTTTCCGAAGGGCGGTCTGCCGATTGATAATGCCTTCCGTCTGTGACAAATCACTGGTTTATAGGATAGCAGAAACCACGCAAATTGTCAATATCCACTCGTGTTCTCGGATGGGAAGCGTCGGGCAGCGTGAGCACTTTTTTCCTGTTCGTTCAACGGTTCGTTTCCCGGGCTGTGCAGTGGCAGCAGGCATGTTCCGGCAGGCAGAGCCATGCCGCGCCGGTGCGGGCTGCGGGCGCAGTGCCCCGCCGGCAGCGTTTTGGCCGTATCAAACCGATAAAACCGCTTGCAAGGCGGGGTTTGCAGCGCTATAATCAATTGGGATATTATGCAGAAATGCCGTCTGCTTCCCGGTGCGGAGCCTGCGGCAGCAGCCTTAACGGCGGACAAACCCAGAGGATTTCTGTGAGGAGAGTTGTTTATGTGTCAGATCAGGGTGAATCTGCGCCGATGGGCCTGCCTTCTGGCAGCGCTGGCGTGCCTGCTTGCGCTGCTGCCGCTTCCTGCACACGCAGCGGGAGCCGCGTCAAAAGTGGTGCGTGTTGGCTGGTATGAGGACGCCTACAATATCACGGGCAAGAACGGCGAGCGCAGCGGCTATGCCTACGAATACGAGCAGTCGGTCGCGGCATACACCGGCTGGACTTACGAATACGTCAAGGCCGGCTGGTCGGACCTGCTCCAGATGATGAAAAACGGCGAGATCGACCTGATGGCTGGTGTTTCCTACACCGAGGACCGTGCACAGGACATGCTGTTCAGTGAGCTGCCGATGGGCCGGGAAATCTATTATCTGTATGCCGACCTGGCCCACACGGACATTTCGGCCTCAAATCTGCGCACTCTGAACGGCAAACGCATCGCCCTGCTGAAAACCAGCGTGCAGGCCGCCCAGTTCTATCAGTGGGAGGAGGATCACGGCCTGCATCTGCAATATGTGTGGTCCAACAGCTTCGAGCAGGGCAAGCAGCAGGCGCAGGACCGCGAGATCGACTGCGTCATTTCCACCGAGACGCCTGGCTGGGTGGAATACGGCATGTCTGCCATTGCCCAGACCGGCGGCTCCGACATCTACTTTGCCATCAGCAGGACCCGGCAGGACCTGAAGGAAGAGCTGGATCACGCCATGCGCAAGATGGAATTCGACAAGCCGTTTTACGCCGACGAGCTGCACCAGCGGTATCTTTCTGCCTCCTATACGCCTGTGCTATCCCGTGAGGAACAGGACTGGGTCACGCAGCATGGAGACATCCGGATCGGTTTTCTGACCAGCGATGCCGGCATCAGTACCTATGTGCCGGAGAACGGGCAGCTGGTGGGGGTGATCAACGACTACATCACCTTTGCATCCGACAGCATCAGCAACCAGAAGCTGGATTTTTCACTGGTCGGGTATGATTCCATGGAAGAGGAGGTCCAGGCCTTGAAAGACGGCCAGATCGACCTCATTTTCCATTTTGCCCAGAACCCCTATGTAGCGGAAGAGAACAACTTCGTTCTGTCCAACACGGTCCTGACCCTGAACATGGCGGCAGTCACAGCGCAGAATTACTTCAACGAGAACCATGCGAACACCGTTGCTCTGCTGAAGGATGACCTGCTGCTGAAATGGTACGTTTCTTACTGCTATCCGGACTGGAACATCGTCGAGTACAATTCCCTGAAGGATGCCGAGGCAGCCGTGCGCAGCGGCGAAAACGACTGCCTGCTTGCCGAATCGGGCGAGGTCGCGAAGTACCGTGAGGACAAAAGGCTCCACAGCGTTTTCCTCACGCAGGACGGCAATGTCTCTTTTGCCGTGGCACGCGGAGATGTCACCCTGATGTCGATCCTGAACAAGACCCTGCGCACGATCCCGGCCTCCATGCTGACGGGTGCGCTGCCCATGTACGAGGCCTCGCTGGAAAAGGTGACCGTGACCGACTTTGTAAAGGATAATTTTCTTGTCGTCTCTGTGATGCTGATCACCTTCTTCGGGATGATCCTGGCGGTCATCCTTGTCTCGCTGCGCCGGTCGCGCATCGCTGAGGCAAACGCCAAGGAAGCCGCCCGGCAGGCCCGGAAGCTGAACCAGAAATTGCAGGAAAGCCAGCGAGAGCTGCGGGCGGCCCTGCAGCAGGCGGAGAGCGCCAGCTCGGCCAAGACCACCTTCCTGAGCAACGTGTCTCACGACATCCGTACCCCGATGAACGCCATCGTGGGCCTGGCCAGCCTGATGGAAAACGACCTGCAAAACCCGGGCAAGCTGCAGGGCTACATTGACAAGTTGAAGACCGCCAGCCGGCATCTGCTGAACCTCATCAACGAGATCCTGGACATGAGCAAGATCGAAAGCGGCAAGGCCACCCTGAACATCCAGCCCTTCCGCATGGCCGAGCAGATCGCGCAGGTGGACAGCGTGATCCGCCAGCAGGCCGTGCTGCGGGACCAGCAGTTCACCGTACAGGTCCACGATCTGCTCCACGAGAATGTGGAAGGCGACGCCACCCGCCTGCGGCAGGTACTGCTCAACATCCTGTCCAATGCGGTCAAGTACACCGGCCATGGCGGCAGCATCTCGCTGAATGTGGAGGAGATCCTCCGCAGTGGCCACTATGCCCGCTACAAGTTCACCGTTACCGACAACGGCATCGGCATGAGCGAAGCGTTCCAGAAGCACATTTACGAGTCCTTCAGCCGGGCCGAGAATTCGGTGACCAACAAGGTGCAGGGCACCGGTCTGGGCATGGCCATCACCAAGAACATCGTGGACATGATGGGCGGTGTCATCACGCTGCAAAGCCAGCTGGGCAAGGGCACCCGCTTCGAGGTAGTGCTGGACTTCAAGATCTGCGAAGAAACGGTGCAGGCAGCACCCGCCGTCTGCCCTGCCCCGGCGCAGGACAGCCCGTCGCTGCATGGGATGCGCTTCCTCTGCGCCGAGGACAACGAGATCAACGCCGAGATCCTGCAGTCCCTGCTGGAGATGCAGGGCGCTTCCTGCACCATCTGCCGCGACGGTGTTGAGGTCGTGGAGAAATTCCGGACCGTGGCCCCCGGCGAGTACGACGCCATCCTGATGGACGTGCAGATGCCCGGCATGGACGGCTACGAAGCCACCCGGACGATCCGCAGCGGTGCAAACCCGCTGGGCCGGACCATTCCCATCATCGCCATGACAGCCAACGCTTTTGCCGAGGACGTCAAAAAGAGCCTGGACGCCGGCATGAACGCCCACCTGTCCAAGCCGGTGGACCTGAACGCACTGGAGCAGACCCTGCAGCGCTTCCGTTACGAACCGTCTGCGGAGCAGCCGCAATAACCGACAGCATAAAAGCCCTGCCGCTGAAAATCAAGCGGCAGGGCTTTCTGTTTGCAGTCCGGTCAGGCAAGGGCCTGCTGGATCTTTGCAAAGTCGGACAGGGTAAGGGCCTCGGGGCGGATGCGGGCGTCGAACCCGGACGCCTCAATGGCGGCAATGACCTTTTCCTTGGGCAGGTTCAGGCCGCCTGCAATGGCGTTGACCGCAGTCTTGCGGCGCTGGCCAAAGGCCGCACGGATCAGTGCAAAGTAGCCTTCCTCGTCCTCCACCTGCACGGCGGGGGTGGGGCGGATGTCCATGCGCACCACGGCGCTGGTGACCTTGGGGGCCGGGTAAAAGCTGCCCGGCGCAGCGGTGAACATCAGTCTGGAGGTGGCGTAGTAGTTCACTGCACAGCTGATGGCACTGGAAGCCCGGGTGCCGGGCACGGCGGCCAAGCGGTCGGCGGCTTCCTTCTGCACCATCACGGTCAGGCTCTCGATGGGCAGGCGGTCCCCCAGCAGCTTCATGACGATGGGGCTGGTGATGTAATAGGGCAGGTTGGCGCACACGGCCACCGGCATGCCCGGGAACTCTGCCGCAATGAGGGCTTTCAGGTCCACCTTCAGCACGTCCTGCAGCACCAGCTTGAAGTTGTCCACCCCGGCCATGGTCTCGGCCAGCAGCGGCGGCAGGCGCTCGTCCACCTCAATGGACACCACCTTGGCGGCACGCTTGGCCAGCTCCTTGGTCAGCACGCCAATGCCGGGGCCGATCTCGATGACGCCGTAGCGCTTGTCCACCCCACTGGCATCCACGATCTTGGTGGGGATGCCCGGATTGATGATGAAGTTCTGTCCAAAGCCCTTGGAGAGCGCAAAATCGTATTTTTCGCACAGGGCACGGATCACGGAAATGTCGGTCAGTTCGGGCATGGAGGCCATCCTTTCTCAGAAAAAGGCTGTTGCAGGGTATGCAGCAGCCTTTGGGGGTGTTCTAATTATTTACTGTGCCGCAGAATCGGCCGCCGCTTCGCTCTGTGCAGTGTCTGCCGATCCTTCCGGTGCATCCGTCTCCGGTGCAGTCTCGGCGTCAGCGGCGGTGCTGTCGGCAGCCTCCGAAGCAGCAGCGGAAGAAGCACTGTCGTTGGCACCGGCCACGGTGGTGGTGCCGCTGAGCTGCTGGGCTGCGCTCACGGCGCGCTGGACCTGCGGGTCCGTGGTCGGGGTGTAGTCCAGATAGGAGTTGGCTTCATCCGCGCTCAGGGCGCGCTCCACATCCACGCTCAGGCCCGTGCCGTCAAAGCTGGTGCCGTCGCCGCAGAGCAGTTTTGCCACCGTGATGCTCACGGCGCTGCCGTCCGACAGACGCTGCGGGCTGCTCTGGATGGTGCCCTTGCCCATGGTGGTGGTGCCCACCAGACGGGCACCGCTCATGGTGCGCAGGCTGGCGGCGAACAGCTCCGCTGCGCTGGCGGTGCTGCCATTTACCAGACACACCAGAGGCAGGGCCGTCTCGGTCTCGCTGTCGCTGCTGCCCACCACGGTGCGGTTGCCGTTTTTATCCTCGGCGTAGGCCACCGTGCCCTCCGGCACGATCAGATTGATGCAGCTGATGGCGTCATCCAGAACGCCGCCGCCGTTGTCACGCAGGTCAAACACCAGGCTGGCGGCACCATTGGCGCTCAGGGCGCGGATGGCGTAGTCCAGCTCACTGGGGGTGCTGCCGTCGAACTGACGGATCTTGATATAACCCACATCGCCCAGCATCTGATAGTCCACCGTGGTGCTGGTGTAGCCGGAGTGGGTCAGGTCGGCCGTATGGGAGGATGCCGCGCTGTCCAGCCAGGTCACGGTGACGGTGGTGCCGGCCTCGCCCTGCAGGCGGGACTGCACCGCATCCACGGTGGTCAGGCTCTTGACGTCGGTGTCGCCCACGGCGGTGATGTAGTCGCCCACCACGATGCCGGCTTCCTGGGCAGGCGAGCCGTCGTATACCTTGGTCACCTTGGCGTAGCCGGTCTGGTCCAGACCCAGCTCCACGCCGATGCCCAGGATGGTGCCGTTCTGCACATTGACCAGCTCGGTGTAGGCGGTAGCGTTGTAGTAGCGGGCGTACTTGTCGCCGGTGCCCAGCAGGTAGCCTGCGGTCAGGCGGTCGTACAGCGTGTTTTCGTCGATGGTGTAATAATCGTTGCTGCGGACGTAGCGGTCCACCTCTGCGATCTTGTTGTACATGCTCTCTTTTTCCTTGACGCTGCTCACCGTGCTGTCAAACAGACGCATGGCCACCAGCATGGTGATGGAAAAAGTGACCGTCATGGCAAGGATCACGATGGTGACCGCCATGCCGATGGAGATTTTACGGTTCATGTCAGCTTCCTCCCTGTCAGAACAGCAGCATCATGAAAATACTGCCCAGCAGCGAGAGCACAAACACCCCTGCCAGCAGCAGGCAGGCGATGCGCAGCATCCGCTTACGTTTTTGTTCGTTCATAAAAACCAGACTCCTTCACGATGGATCAATTGTGCGGGAACGGGATGTAGCCGCGGGGGTTGACGGCGTTGGCCTTGCTGCCGCCCTTCCACACCTCCAGATGCAGGTGGTTGCCGGTGGAATTGCCGGTGCTGCCCACATAGCCGATGAGCTCGCCCTGCTTGACGTACTTGCCGGCACTGGTGGCCACCGACTTCATATGGCCGTACAGGGTGCTGTAGGTGTTGCCGTCGGACATTTTGCCGTGGTAGATGATGACATAGTTGCCGTAGCCGCCGCTGGACCAGCCTGCCACCTGCACATAGCCGCTGGCGGCTGCGTAGATGGGGGTGCCGCCGCCGGCAGCCAGGTCGATGCCGGCATGCAGCTTGTTCACGCCGGACACCGGGTTCTTGCGCCAGCCGTACTCACTGGAAATGCGGCTGTAGCTCTTCAGCGGGCAGATAAAGCCGGTAAAGCTCAGCTGAGGCTGGCTGGAAGCCGCCTGCGCAATGAGTTTCTGGATCTGGCTCTTCACGGCCTCGTAGTTCAGCTCGTCCGACTCGATGGCGGCCTGTGCGGCAGCCTGGGCCTTCTTGGCATCAGCCGCCGACATCCGGGCCGCCGAGATGCTGCTGTTCAGCTCGCTCTGCTTGGACTGCATCTGGCTGTTCTGGCTGTCCAGCTCTTTCTTCTGGCTCTGCAGGTCGGCCTTCTGGCTCACCAGCTCGGCACGGTCGCTTTCCAGCGCGGTCTTGTCGGCTTCCAGCCCGGCCTTGGCGGTTTTCATGTTGTCCATGATCTCGGTGTCCTTCACCGAGATGTCCTGCATGACCTCGTTGAAGGTCAGCAGCTCATACAGGTCGTTCACCGCGCTGAGCATGGCCACGCTGCCGCCGTCCCGCAGCTCCTGCATGGCGGCCATGTGCTTTTTGAAGTCGCTCCACTGGTCCTGGATCTCCAGCTCCTTTTCCTCGATCTCCGTTTCCTTTTCGGCGATCTCGGTCTCCTTGGCGCTGATTTCCTGTTCCTTCTGGCCGATGCTGTTCTGCACCGAGGCGATCTGCCCGCTGAGCACACTGATCTGGTCCTGAATGACGCTGACGCGCTCCTTCAGTTCGCTTTCCAGCGCCTTGGCGGCAGCTTCTTTCTTTTTGGCATTGTTCAGTTCCTGCTCATGCAGCTTGATGGACTGCGACAGCTTGTTCAGCTTGTTCTGCAGGCTGGACATACTGCTGCTGCTCGTGGCCGCCGAAGCCGGGTATACCGTGGCCGTGACCAGCAGGCAGATGCAGGCCAGGCACAGGCTCACCGCACGCACCACGCGGGTGCGGGGGCTTTCCGGCCGGGCATGACGGGCTTTGTGGCCCGGTGCGTGGAGCCGGAAAGGTTTTGCGTGCATTGCTTTTTTCATGGACGTCTCCTTTCGGTCAGACATTCAGATGCTTGCGGATGGAGAACATGCTACCCAGGCCGCCCACCAGAGCGCCGCCCGCCAGGCTGTAGATCACGACGGTGGGCCAGACGTTGGCCACCGGCACCAGGGCATGGCCCATGATCATCTGCCACAGGCCTCCCAGGGTGCTGGCAGCACTGACGGTATAGGAGTAGGCGGCAAGGCTCACGCCCGCCGTCAGGGCGCCGGAGATCAGGCCCATGGCCAGGCCCTCGACCACAAAGGGCAGGGTGACCAGCGCATTGGTGGCACCCACATACTTCATGATCTCGATCTCACGCCGACGGGCAAACACGCTCAGGCGGATGGTGCTGCCCACGGTGATGATGCTGACGATCATCAGCACCAGTACAATGAGCCGCCCGCCCTTGGTGACCGCCTGCTGCACTTCCACGAACACGTTGGTCATCTCCACCGGAGCAGCCACGCTGTACACCCCGGGGATGGCCTGCATCTTTTTGCTCATGGCAGCCATCTGGCTCAGGTCCGAAATGGTGACCCGGTAGTTTGCCTTAAAGGGGTTGTCGGTCTCAAATTCGTCCCACAGGGAGGAATAGTCCTCCATATAGCCCCGGTAGATGTTCAGCACGTCCTGTTTGGACACATACTGCACCCCACTGACCCCCGGCATGGTGGAGAGCTTTTCTCCCACCTGGGTGGCGGTGGCGTCGTCGCAGTCAGGGTCCAGGTACACCACGGTCTCGTTCTGGCTGCCCAGATAGCTGACCATGCTGTCCACGTTCACCTCTGCCAGACTGGCAAAGCTGTTCAGGGTCATGCAGACACTCAGGGACGCGATGCAGGCAATGGTCATGGCCCAGTGCTTGCCCAGATTGCGCAGGCCGCGCCGGGTCAGAAAGAAAAAGGTCGAGATCCTCATACCGTCGCCGCCTCCTTTTCCTTCGTTTCATCGGTTTGCTCGTCCGGTTCGTCGTCCACCGGTTCGGTGAGATCCTTCCAGGCGTTCAGCTCGGCAGAGCGGGCCGCAATGGCCTCCGGGTCTGCCGGGATATCCGAGATGATGCGGCCATTTTTCAGGGTGACCACCCGCTGATGGAAGCGGTGCACCAGCTCGTGCTCATGGGTGACCACCAGCACGGTGATGCCCGTCTGGCTCACCCGCTCCAGCAGCTCCATCATTTCCAGGCTCAGCTCCGGGTCGATGTTGCCGGTGGGCTCGTCGGCGATCACCAGTTTGGGGCTGTGGGCCAGCGCACGGGCCACGGCCACGCGCTGCTGCTCACCGCCGGACAGGGTGTCCGGGTAGACCTTGGCCTTATCCTCCAGATGCACCAGCTCCAGCATGTATTCCACCCGCTCCCGGATGACGCTGCGCTTGACGTTGGTCACATGCATGGCAAAGGCGATGTTCTCGTACACCGTCATGGAAGGGATGAGCCGGAAGTCCTGGAAGATGATGCCCATCTGACGGCGCAGGTAGGGCACCTTGCGGCGGCGCAGGTGGGCAACATCCTTGCCCAGCACCGTCACCTTGCCGGAGGTGGGCAGCTCCTCGCGCAGGATGAGCTTGAGCAGCGTGGATTTGCCGGCACCGGAATGGCCCAGCAGAAAGACGAATTCGCCGTCGTCCACATGGAGGCTGATGTCCTCCAGGGCCAGGCGTCCGCCCTTTTTGTACTCTTTGGAGACGTGTTCAAAATCAATCATGGAACGCTTTTACTCCTGACATCAAAGTTTTTTGATGGTCAAGACCCCTGCAGCCTGTTCTGCCTGCAAGGGGTCATTTCCACAGGCAAAAAGAACCGGCCAGCATCGGGGTCGAGCGGCCGGTTCCTGTGCCGGACAGGGAACCCTGTGCGGCGGTTGCATCAATATTTGGCCGGGTTGTTGGACAGGTACTTTTTGACCATCAGCGCTACCTTAAAGACGATAGCGTCGTCGAACTCACGCAGGTCCAGGCCGGTCAGCTTTTTGATCTTTTCCAGACGATACACCAGCGTGTTGCGGTGCACGAACAGACCGCGGCTGGTTTCCGAAACGTTCAGGTTGTTCTCAAAGAAGCGCTGGATGGTGAACAGGGTCTCCTGATCCAGGCTCTCGATGCTGCCCTGCTTGAATACCTCGCGCAGGAACATCTCGCACACGGTGGTGGGCAGCTGGTAGATCAGGCGAGCGATGCCGAGGTTGTCGTAGCGGATGATCTGCTTCTCGGTGTCGAACACCTTGCTCACTTCCATGGCGATCTGGGCTTCCTTGAAGGAGGTGGCCAGATCCTTCACGTTGGAAATGGGGGTGCCGATACCGACCACGGCCTTGATGTAATGCTCGCCGGACAGGGTATCCACGATGCTGGCGGCCAGCTTTTCCATGTCGGTGCGGTCGATGCCCTTGCGGATCTCCTTGACCAGCACGGTATCGGTCTCGCTGATGTTGAACACAAAGTCCTTCTGCTTGTCCGGGAACAGGCTGCTGACCACATCATAAGCCGAGATGTCGCCGCCGGAAGTCACGCGCACGATGAACACCACGCGGGAAACGTCGGTGGCAAAGTGCAGCTCGCGGGCCTTGGCGTAGATATCGCCGGGCAGGATGTTGTCCAGCACCACGTTCTTGATGAAGTTGGACTTGTCGAACTTTTCGTCATGATACTGCTTGATGCTCTGCAGGCTGATGGACAGCACGGCGGCAAACTGGCCGGCCGTCTCGTCGGCACCTTCCACGAACACCGCGTAATCGTTGTGCTTTGCGCTGGAGAACTGCTGATAGGTGTAACCATCGCGCACAAAGCGGTCCCCTGCGGTCAGGCGCTCCGCCACAAAGCCGTCGCGCACTTCCCCGATCAGGTTCAGTTCCGAGCAGGAAATGACAGCGCCGGTCTCATCCACCACGCCGACCACCCGGTTGATCGCATCTTTCATCTGGTAGATCACGCTTTGAAATACTCTATTGGCCATAATGGATACCCCTTTTCCTCGTTTGTGCAAACCGCAGCGGCAGCCGGTCGTGATTTTCAACAATTTAGCTGCATTACATTTTATATTTTACACAAAAGAATTTACTTTTGCAACATATTTCAACAAAAAAGATAGTTTTTTCTTGTGAATATTATCTTTAGGGGCCATTCTGAACCAAAAAAGTGCCTTTTTGCGTGGTTCTGCCCCCTATTCTACCGGAAAAATGTGTTGCTTTTTTGAAATTCGGGTGAAAAGCCGACCCTGTCAGCTGGAAATTTTTGACACTTCTTCGGCAGAAAGCTCCCGCCACTGGCCCGGTGCAAGGGCCGGGTCGAGTGCAAGGCCGCCGATGGCATCCCGGTGCAGGCCGTTCACGCCTGCGCCGTACACGCCGAACATCCGCTTGATCTGGTGGTATACGCCCTGCTTGAGCACCACCCGCACAGTGCAGCCGTCGGCAGAAAGGGCCGTCACCTCCGCAGGCGAAAGCGCTGTGCCGTCGGCAAGGGTCACGCCCGCCGCAAAGCCGGTGCGCATCTGCTCGGTCAGCGGCGTGTCCAACACCACGGTGTAGGTCTTGGAGACGTGGCGCTTTGGAGCAAGGATGTCGTGGGCAAAGGTGCCGTCATCGGTCAGCAGCACAAAGCCGGTGCTGGTCTTGTCCAGCCTTCCCGCCGGGAACAGCTGCCGCCGGAGATAGGCATCCCCCACCAGATCGACCACGGTGGTGTCGCGCTTGTCGGTGGAAGCGCTCACCACGCCCTCGGGCTTGTTGAGCATGATGTACACGAACTGCTGATAGCTGAGTGCTCTGCCATCCACAGCCACAGTGTCACTTTCTTTGAGCTGGGTGTCCCCTTTTTTGCAGACAGCACCGTTCACCTGCACCCGCCCTTTGGAAAGCAGCGCCTTTGCTTCGCT
>ENA-UERX01000558-UERX01000558.1-human-gut-metagenome-genome-assembly--contig:-NODE-558-length-27441-cov-61.483263_pt1 | contig 27441 bp, 22 predicted proteins | sample MGYA00242992_ERZ507993 | MGnify/ENA primary metagenome ERZ507993 (study PRJEB26167, sample SAMN06115487) | human gut metagenome | host: Homo sapiens | place: China:Chongqing | collected 2015-04-10... | reverse complement strand
TTAACCGAACTTAGAAAGCAGGACGGCGCTTCCTCCCCTGTCTGAAGACAGAGGTTTCCGCGCCGAATTTCTATGAAAAGCTGCTCGCGAGCGTCGAGAAGGCCATCGCGCTCGATTGGGAGCGGCGCTCGCACCACACGAGTCACATCGCCGCCATGAAGGACCTCGCCACGCTCACGCCGCGCGAGCGCGAAGTTGCGGGCCTTGTCGCCGAAGGCCTCCTCAACAAGGTGATCGCCGAACGCCTCGGCATTGCGGAAAAGACCGTCCAGATCCACCGCGGGCAGGTCTGCCGCAAGCTCAAGGTCCGCTCCGCAGTCGAGATCTCCCGCATTCTGGATCAGGCCGAAGGCCGCTGAGGCCGGCCCGCATTCTTCCTGCCGTCAGGCGCTGCGGCCCGCCGCAGCAAAGCCCGCCTCGCGGCCGAAGACGACCGACTCGAGCGAAAGGTTTCCGGGCACGCAGCGCATGCCGTGCACGCCGCCCGTGATCTCGCCTGCCGCGAAGAGCCCCTCGACGTGCTCGCCCGAGGCGGTCAGCACGCGCCCGCCCCCGTCGATCCTCACGCCTCCGAGCGTCGCCGATCGACCGAGCGTGACGGGCATCACCAGCATGTCGTTGTCATCGATGCGCACGCGCCAGCTCTTGCCCAGACGGTCTCCGGGCCCTTCGCCGTACGTTCTCACGGCGTCGACGATCGAAGCTCGCGACGGGGCGCCCTCCATGCCCGCCATGTCTTCCGAGCCCGTCACGCGCCTTGCCGTTCCTTCGGCAAGCAGCGCCTCGATCCGGCCGCGGCGAACCTCGGGCAGCCGTGCGACGTCCGAGAAGGAAGCCGCAAGCCACAGCACGTTGCCCGGCGCATCGAGGAGCGCCTCGACGACGGCCTCCCTGTCCTGCTCGTTGACCACGCGTCCACCCGAGGCGTCGACGAGGATGAAACGCAGCGGATGGAAGGGACACACCGCAAAACCCGCGCGGCCGGCCGTGCCCATGGTGAGCGAAAAGTAGTCCGTGCCGACGAGGTAGGCGCCCGCCTTCACCGCTGCCCTGAGGCCGAGCCCCGAGGCGCGTCCCCCGCGCATGTCGAAAAGCGCGCCAAGGCGCCTGTCATGCCTTGCGCAGAGCGCCGCATCGGACGCAAAGCCGCCCGTGGCGAGCACCGTCGCGGGCGCCCTGAGGATGCGGCGCCGTCCGTCCGCATCCTCGGCCGAAACGCCCGTGACGCGTCCCTGCGCATCAAGCACGAGTTCCCTGAAGGTGAGTCCCTGCAGGACCGTCACGCCCGCATCCAGAGCAGCGTTCATCATCGCGAGACGTCCCGCCCTGTAGTCGGAGGCGACGCAAGTTCTCGGATAGACGCCGCCCGGAATCTGGCGGACCTTGTTCTCGAATCCGACGCCGAAGCCCTCGAGCCACTTGAGTGCAATATAGGCTTGATAGCAGAGGATCTTGACGAGCGCGGGATCGGCGCGCCCGCCGCCCGCAGCCAGCGTCTGGCGGTAGAAGAGTTCCGGACTGTCCGCGATGCCCAGGTCGCCCTGACGCTCCGGGTCGACGGCGTTGAAGTAGAGCCTGTCGGTCACGTCGTTCGTGGCGAACAAATCGCTCGAGCTGTCGAAGAGCACGACCCGGGCACGCCTCTGGGCTGCGGCCAGAGCGGCTGAGAGGCCCGCAAGGCCGCAGCCTACGACGATGACGTCCGCGTCCGCCGCAGCGGACGAAAACCCCTGTTGTGCGTCCGTTCTTCTCATGCCGGCACCTCCGAGGCGGCCTCCCGGCCTGCAATGCGTCCGAAGACGTGAACGTCGGCGATCGCGTTGCCGCCGAGACGGCTTGCGCCGTGCACGCCACCCGCGACCTCGCCTGCGGCATAGAGCCGGCCGACGGGCTTCGAATCCCAGTCGAGCACCCGCGCCCTTGCATCGATCGAAACGCCGCCCATGGTGTGATGGCGGCTCATACTGGCCCTGCAGACCCAGAACGGCGGTTTGCGGATTTCATGGATCATGCTCTCGACGCCTCGACCGAAGTCCTCGTCCCTGCCCGACCTCACGAATCCGTTATAGCGGTTCACGGTCTCGACGAAGTTGTTGACCGGAAGCCTCAGCAGCTGCGCCATCTCCTCGAGCGTCTGGGCCCTGTAGACCTCCTGTCGCTCGAGTCCCTCGTGGAGCTCGCGCCTGAAGGACGGCGGATTGCTCTCGAATCCGTCGTGGTCGACGATCACGAAGCCGAAGCGCGAGGGCAACGAAAGGATCGTGTCGCGCAGGATGTCGCGCCTGTCGTCCTCACGCACGAAGCGGCGTCCCTGCTGGTCGACGAAGATGCAGCGCTCGACGAGAATTGCAAAGCGCGCGTAATGGACGTGAAGCGGAATGCACTCGATCCAGTCGCAGCCCGTCAGATAGGCGCCCGCCTCGCGGGCGGCGAGCATCACCTCGCCGGTCGAGCCCGCGGGATTGGTCGTATCAAGGTCTCCGAGCCTCGGATCATGCAGGCGGCAGAGCTCGGCGTTGGCCGAAAACCCGCCCGAAGCCAGCACGACGGCCCGCGAGGCCCTGAGCGTACACCTCGTGCCCGAAGCGTCGCGCCATACGACTCCTGCGGCCGAACCGTCCTCGTTGAGCACGAGGGAGAGGACGGGGCTTGAAGTCAGGATCTCGATGCCGCGGCTTCTGCAGGCGTCGAGCAGCACGTCGATGTAGCTCGCCTGCGGGTCGGAGAGCTTCGGCAGGTGGCTTCTCGGAAAGAGGCCGCCGTAGATCTGCGAGCAGAAGGGCTCGTACTTGACGCCATAGCCCTCGACCCAGTGGAGCGCGTCGAGCGCCTCCGAGCAGAGGATCCTGACGAGTTCGGGGTCCCCGCGCCCGCGGCCTGAGGCGTTCGTGTCGGCGATGTGCCGCTCGAGCGAATCCTCGATGCCCTGGGCCCGCTGTCTTTCGGGGTCGACCGCATTGAAATAGCCGCATGAAAAGCGCGTGCTTCCGCCCGTGACGCCGAGCTTCTCGAGAATGACGATGCGTCCCTTCGTGCACTCCCTTGCGGCGAGCGCTGCGGAAACGCCCGCGCCGCCGCTTCCCACGATCACGATCTCCGCTTCGCCGTCCCAGCGAAGCCCTGCGGCCCGCACGGGCGGCATGCCCGCCGTGAGGCCTGCGGCCGCCGCGCCCGCAAGAAGCGTGCGGCGGGATAGTGTCGGAAGCCGGGAGAGAGGTTCGGTCATGGGTGTCTGCCTCGAAAAAGGTGCTGCACTCTAGTCTATAAGAACATGCCGTGCCTGCAGTCTCGGGAAAATGCCTACGTGCGGGGCGCGGAGCACGAAACGAAGACGGGCGGCCCGAAGGCCGCCCGCCGTCTCACGCCGAGACTTCAGGAGGAGAGGTTACTTGGCGACTTCCTGACCGCAGATGCGGCCGTTGACAAGGCAGTCGAGGATGGCGCAGGAGCCCAGACGCACGGCGCCGTGGATGCCGCCCGTGGCTTCGCCGACCCGGAATCGGTTCCTGATCCATGATGTCGAGGACCTGGCCCTTCATGTTGGTGAGCAGACCGCCCATGCAGTGATGGACCTTCGGGCTCGTGATGGCTGCGTACCACGGACCTTCGGTGAGCGGCTTGAACTCGTTGTTGATGTAGCGGCCGAACGGCTTGTCGTTCTTGGTCTTCGCGGATTCGTTCACCTGGGCGAGCGTCTTCTTGAGTTCGTCGAGCGGGATATTGAAGTCCTTGGCAAGGGCTTCGAGCGTGTCGTACTTGCTGACGATGTTCGGTTCGACGAGCTTCTTCATGATGCCCGGACGTGCGGCTTCGAGCTTGTCGGCGCCATACTGGTTGGCGATGGCGACGGCCTTGAGGCCCTTGGCTTCTTCAGCGAAGATGGCGTCGGCGCGGACCTTGCGGTTTGCAAGCTCGTTGACGAAACGCTGGCCCTTCGTGTTGACCCACAGGCCGTATTCAGCCGCAGCGGACTGCGTGAACGTCCAGCCGATGCCCATGCCCTTTTCCTTCGGGTTGGACCACGGACCGCACTGGATCCAGTCGTTCTGGATCTGGGCGCAGCCGATGTTGTAGGTTTCACGCCAGAGTTCGCCCGTGGCGCCCGGCTGGTTCGTCGTGCTGAACTTGTCCGTGAGCTTCGGGTCGTGCATCTGGCGGAACTTGACGTCGGCCGAGAAGCCGCCGTAGCAGAGAACGACGCCCTTCCTGGCGGCGATGAACTTCACCTTGCCGGAGTCTTTCTTCGGGAAGCGATAGCCTTCTCGGACTTCGAGACCTACCACGCGGCCCTTGTCGTCACGGATGATGTGTTCGACGTAGGCACGCAGGCGGACCTCAACGCCGAGTTCCTTGCACTTGTCGAGTTCCTTGCGCACGATGCCCGAACCGGAGCCGTTCTTCGTGAAGACATAGCGCGGAACGGAGTGGCCGCCTTCCTGACCGATCGCGTCGAGGTTGTATTCGACGCCGAGTTCCTTCACCGTCCATTCATAGTTGGAGAGGGCATGTTCGGCGAGGACGCGAACCTTCGCGGGGTCGTTGAGGTAGGCGCCGGCAACGAGGATGTCCTGAGCGAGCAGGTCGACGGAGTCCTTGATGCCGTGCTTGAGCTGTTGCGGGCAGCCCGTGGCGGTCAGAATGCCGCCATTGATGATGGAGTTGCCGCCCGGGGTCGGCATCTTCTCGAGAACGACGACCTTGGCGCCCGCCTTGCGGGCTTCAATGGCGGCGGCAAGACCGGCAAAGCCGGAGCCGACGACGATCACGTCGACGGTTTCATCCCACTTGGCGGGAACCTTCGAGCGCGGGGCGGCCTGAACGACGGAAGCGGAGGCAAGCGCGGCGGCGCCGACGATGGAGCCCTGCAGGAAGGAACGACGGGACTGGTTGGTCATGATGTACTTCTCCTTATCTTGGTCAAGGAGCGGATGCACCGAGGTCAGCCGGCGCACCGCTTGAGAATCAGTCTAAGGAGGCTCGTCCCGAAACAAAAGAGGATCTTCATCTGAGCTTGAAAACGCCCGAAAACCGCCCGAAACGACTGTCCTTCGGGGCAGGATCCCGTTCAGGGCGTCCGGACGGCATAGGATGAACATCCTATGTTCCTAGGAGGTCCACGCCGTCCGCAGGCGCCGTCGGAGACCTCTCACATCACCGTTTACGCCCGAGGGAGCGCCGCCGCGGCGGCCTCGACGAAGCGCCTGCCCGCCTCGCTCGAGGGGCTGCCCATGCGTGCGGCGTCCATCACCTCGACGATGCGGCCTTCGGAGAGCACGGCGACCCTGTCGCAGAGCCTTGCAACGGCCTTGAGGTCGTGCGAGATGAAGAGCCAGCCGGCATGATCGGGCTTAAGTTCGGCAAGAAGCTCCATGATCTCGTCCTGCACGGAGGCGTCGAGGCTGCTGAGCGCCTCGTCGAAGACGACGAGCGACGGGCCGCCCGCCATGGCGCGCGCGATCGCGACGCGCTGGAGCTCTCCGCCCGAGAGCTGGTGGGGACGGCGCGACGCGTACTCGGCGGGAAGTCCCACGCGCCTGAGAAGGTCCCGCACATCGACGCGGCCGCCCGCAAGCCTCACGGGCTCCTCGATCACGTCCCCGACCGTCCAGACGGGATCGGCCGAGTCAAGATAGTTCTGGAAGACGACGCTCGCCTCGCCCGAACAAAGCTCGGAGCGGTCAGCGCCCCTCACGAGAATGCGGCCCGCCGTCGGCGCCTCGAGCCCGAGGATGAGGCGCGAGAGCGTCGACTTTCCCTCGCCCGAGCCGCCGATGAGTCCGACGACCTCGCCCCTGCGGACCTCAAGGTTCACGCCGCGGAGCACCTCGTGCACGCTCCGTCGCAGGAAGGATCCAGAGGCATAGTACTTCGTGACGCCCTCGATCCGGAGCACGGGCTCAGCTTCCGGCGCACGCTGCGGCTCCTCCGCTGCGGGCGCAGGGCCTGCAGCCAGGGATTCCTGCAGAACGGCGTTCGCACGCCGCCAGGCGAGCGCAAGCCTCTGCGTATAGGGATGCGAGGGGCGCTCGAAGATCTCGCGGCCGCCCTTTTCGACGATTCCGCCCGACATGAGGATCACGAAGCGGTCCGCAAGGCCCGCCGCGAGGCCGAGGTCGTGCGTGACGAGCACGAGCGCCGAGCCCGTCGTCCTCCTCACCTCCTGAAGGCTCGCGAGGACGGCCCTGACGTTGACGACGTCAAGCGCGCTCGTGGGTTCGTCGGCGAGAATCACGTCGGGCCTGAGGATGAGGACGCAGGCGGTCATGACGCGTTGGAGCATCCCGCCCGAAAGCTCGCACGGGAAGGCCCTGAGGATGCGGGCGGGATCGAGCCCGACCGCACGAAGCGCTCTGCTCACGGCCTCATCGGCCTTCGAGCCCGAAAGTCCTGCGGCCGAAGCGGTTTCGCCGAGCTGCACGCCGATCCTCACGAGGGGATCAAAGGCGGTCATCGCCTGCTGGGCCATGTAGAGGATGCGCCTGCCGCGCACTGCGGCGAAGGCGCCCGGCGCGCAGAGCGTCCGGCCCTCGAAGTCCATCGTCCCCGAGACCGTGAAGCCGTGCGGAAGAAGCCCCGCAAGCGCCCTCAGGGTCAGGGACTTCCCTGCGCCCGACTCGCCCACGAGCGCAAGGCACTCGCCCCTGCGCACGTCGAGGTCGAGCCCGTGCAGGATTTCCCTGTCCCAGGAATCACGAACGCGAAGGCCCGCGACACTGAGAATCACGTCGTCTGCGTCCGTCATTCGGTCCTCCTCACGTCGAAGGCGTCGCGAAGCGCGTCGCCGAGGAAGTTGAGCGCCGCCACCACGAGCAGGATCGCGAGGCCGGGCACGAACATCTGTCCCGGATAAAGCGTCATCACGTTCTTCGCGTCCGCGAGCATGGAGCCCCACTCGGGCATGGGCGGCTGTGCGCCGAGGCCAAGGAAGGAGAGCGCCGAGATCATGAGGACGACGCTGCCCGTGTCGATCGTGCCGAGCACGAAGCATTCGCCCGCCGCATTGGGCACGAGGTGTCCGAAGAGCACCTTCATGTTGGAGGCGCCGGTCACGCGCGCGAACTGCACGAAGCCGGCCGAATTGAGGTGAAGGATGAGGCCGCGCATCATGCGTGCGTACCAGGGCCACTTGGCGAGCAGGCAGGCGATGAGCACGTTCTCAAGCCCCGGGCCCATCATGCCGACGAGGGCCAGGATGAGCACTTCGCTCGGGAACGACATCCACACGTCGCAAAAGCGCATGATGAGCGCATCGACCCTGCCTCGGGCCGCTGCCGCAGCGCCGCCAGCGATCATGCCGACGCCCGCCGTCACGATCATCGTGAGGAGCGCCGTCACGAAGGTGGTGCGGATGCCCCAGACCATGCGCGAGAGCATGTCGCGGCCGAGAAGATCGGTGCCGCAGGGATGCTCGAGGCTCGGCGGCAGGAACTTCGACGAAATGTCGATGGCCGTCGGATCGGCGAGCGGCAGCAGGGGCGCCGCAAGGCCTGCAGCGAGCACGGCGAGAAGGAAGAGGCCCGACGGGGCGGCCAACGCCCTGCGCCAGCGGTTCGTCATGCCGCCTCCCCTGCGCCGCCTCTGCGGGCGCGCGGATCAAGCGCTGCCAGCGCAAGGTCCGAAAGCAGATTGAAGAGGATGAAGAACACGGCCATCACGAGCACGTAGGCGATGATCACGGGCAGATCCCTGTTGAAGATGGCGGAGACGCAGAGCCTGCCGATGCCGGGCCAGGCGAAGATGTTCTCGATCACGAAGGTGCCCGCGACGAGCTTCGGAATCGACATGCCGAGTGCGGTGACGGTACCCCTGAGGCTGTTGAGCATCATGTGAAGCGAGATCCGCCCCTCGGAGAGTCCGCGCGCCCTGGCGAACATCACCCAGTCGGACTCGGCCGTCCTCAGCATTTCGGTGCGGATGAGGCGAACGTAAGTGCCGACGTAGGCGAGCGAGAGCGAGACGGCGGGCAGAATCACCGACTCGGGAGTCCTCATGCCGTTCGTCGGAAGCCACCCGAGCGTGAGCGAGAAGAGCCACATCAGAAGGAGCGCGGCCCAGAAGTTGGGCAGCGCCGAGATCGTGAAGAGGACGCTGCGGATCGCCCTGTCGACGGGACCGCCCGCATGCCTTGCGCAGAGCCACCCGCACACCCCGCCCGTCACGAGCACGATCAGAAGGGTCGCGCCCGCGAGCGCCAGCGTGGGCGGGAAGGCTCGCAGGAAGTCGTCCGTCACCTTGTGCCCCGTCACGAAGCTCGTGCCGAGGTCACCCTGCAGCACGCCCGCGAGCCACTCGAAGTAGCGCGTCATGAGAGGGCGGTCGAGCCCGAGTTCATGACGCGTCTGGGCGATGAGCTCGGGCGTGGGCACCATCGCGTTCACGCGGATCGACACCTCGGCGGGATCAGAGGGCGAGAGTTCACCCAGCATGAACGCGATGAAGGTGATGCCCAGAAGCATCGGCACGAGGAGCGCGAGGCGCCGCACGAGCATGCCGCCCATTTATTTGCCCGCCTCCGTGAAGCTCATCTTCTCGAACGGGATCTCGTACTGCGTCACCGCAAAGGAGACGTCCTTGATCCTGTTCGAATAAACGGCCTTCGTGCGCGAATAGGAGACGGGGATGTAGACCGCCGCATCCGTGATGCGCGTGAGCACGTCGCGAACCATGGCGGCGCGCTTCTTCTCGTCGGCCTCGGTCATGAGGGCCGTGATGGTCGCGTCGATGTGCGCCTTGTCGGCAAGCCCGATCTGGGACTGATAGTCGCCGTGCGCGGGAATGCGCCAGGAGGAGAGATAGCTCTGCGGGTCGTACGGCGCGCCCCAGGAGAGCGAGTACTGCAGGTCGAATTCGCCCGTGCGCTGGCGGTCGAGGAAGGCCTGCTTCTCCTCGCCGATCACGCGAAGCTCGACGCCGATCTTGAGCAGGTCGCCCTGCATGGCCTCGGCGATCGTCTTTTCCTGGGCGTTGTTGGAGTTGAAGTAGAAGTCGAGCACGAGCCTTGCGCCGTCCTTCGTGCGGATGCCGTCGGCACCGGCCTTCCAGCCCGCCGCATCAAGAATCTCGACGGCCTTCTTCGGATCATGGCCGCGCTCCTTGAGCGGAACGTCGCAGTAGGGCACGCTCTTCGCAAAGAGCGTCATGGCGGCCGCCTCCGTGCCATTGAGAATGCCGTCGACCACGGCCTGACGGTTGAAGGCGTAGGCCAGCGCCTCGCGCACGCGCACGTCCTTCGTGATCGGGCGCTTCGAGTTGACGAGAATGGCGCGGGAGGCGATCGGCTCGCTCACCGCCGTGTTGAGGCGCTTCTCGTCCGTGAGCTTCTTGAACGCGTCGCCCGTGAGCTGGTCGCCGTCGGCGCCGAAGACGAGGTCGATCTCGCCCTTTTCAAGCGCCATCAGCATGGTCTGCGTGTCGGGCACGACGTTCCAGCGAACGGTGGGTACGATCGGCTTATCACCCCAGTAGCCCTCGTTGCGGCTGAAGAGCGCGTACTGCTGGTCCTTATGTTCGGAGAGCACCCAGGGACCCGTGCCTGCGAGACAGGTCACGCCGTCCTTCGTCCCGCCGTCCTTCATGCAGGCGGGCGAGATGAAGCGGAAAGGGCGCGAGAGCCCGAGCTCGATGAGTGCGGGGAAGTACGGATGCCTGAGATGCAGGCGCCAGGTGTGCTCGTCGACCACTTCGCTCGACTCGATCTCGTTGATCATGTCGAGCCAGGCGTGGCGCGTGCGGTTGGCCATGACGGCATCGATGTTCTTCTTGACGGCGTCGGCCGTAAACGGCGTGCCGTCCGTGAACTTGACGCCGCGGCGCAGATGGAAGGTGTAGGTGCGGCCGTCCCCGGAGATCTCCCAGCGCTCGGCAAGCGCGGGCTTAACCCCTTCGGGCGTATTGAAGACGAGCGGCTCGAAGACCATGGCCTGAGCGGCCATCTCGCCCAGATAAAGATGCGGATTGATGTTGCGGATGTCCTTCATGCTCGCATATTCGAGCACGGTCTTCTTCCGGGCTTCCCCGGGCGCGTCGGATTCTCCGCAGCCCTCAAGCACGAGTGCGCAGGCGACGGCAAGAGCAAGCGTTCGCTTCATGTCATGTTGTCCTTCCGTAAGGAGTGAATGGAGGGGCCCGCGGCCCTCAGAGCCCGTCCCTGTCCCGACATCATACTATTTTGAGAATCTTCATACATCCGCCAACAGAACTAGCAGAGGCGTGCATAAGGATCGGTTTCGCGAAGCCGGCATGATCCCGTCATTGTCCTGAAACGAAAAAAGGAGCACGGTCCCTAAGGCGTGCTCCTTTTTCCCTGTATTCCTCTTGTGCCGGCTCTTGGCGGTCGGTCATCCTGTCCGAGGGGATGGACGCAGGAGGATTACTTCATAGCGGCGAAGTTTTCGCCAGCGATCATGCCGAAGGTCAGGGCGTCGATGACGGCCACCGTGCCGAGACGGGAAGCGCCGTGGACGCCGCCGGTCACTTCACCGCCGGCGTAGAGGCCCTTGATCGGCTTCTGCGTCGTGGCGGAGATGACCTCGGCCTTTTCGTTGATCATGACGCCGCCCATCGTGTGGTGGATCTTCGGGCAGCATTCGATGCCGTAGAACGGGCCCTGGGAGACGGTCAGACCGTTGTTGAAGGAGAGGATGCGGCCGAAGTCCTTGTCTTCGCCGGCCTTGACGAAGCCGTTGAACTTCTTGACTTCTTCGAGGAAGGCGTCCTTCTTGATGCCGAAGTGGTCGGCGAGGGCTTCGAGCGTGTCGAACTTCTTGACCGTGCCCATTTCAAGCGGGAGCTTGACAAAGGACGGGTTGATGGCCTTCACGATGGAGTCGTCGCAGACGGCGATCGGGTAGTTTTCGTCCGTGCCGATGACCTTGAAGAGGGCGTCGGACTTGATCTTGCGGCCGGCGTGTTCGTCCATGAAGCGGCGGCCGGTCTTGCGGTCGACGACGAGGCCGAGGTCCATGCAGGCGTGGTTCGTGAAGTTCACGGAAACGCCGAAGCCCTTTTCACGCGGGTTGCAGTACGGCAGGAACTGGAGCCAACAGAGCTGAACCGGAGCGGCGCCAATGCCGAGGGCCTTGATCAGCACGCCGGCCGTGGCGCCGGGCTGGTTCGTGGAGTCGGTCGTCGGGACGACGCGCGGGTCCTGGATCTGACGGAAGAAGATGTCGCGGGAGAAGCCGCCGGCGGCGAGCATGACGCCCTTCGTGGCGCGGACGACGGACTTCTTGCCGGTCTTGTTTTCGAGGTCGTCGGAGACGGCCTTGTTGTTGAAGCGGTAGCCCGTGCGGCAGACGATGCCGGCGACGGAGCCGTCTTCTTCCATGACGAAGTCGTCGAACTTGCAGCGGGTGCGGATCACGACGTTCTTGAGCTTCTTGAGCTCTTCGTGCATCGGACGGATGTAGCCGGAGCCGGTGCCGGCCTTGATTTCATAGGAACGCGGAACCGAGTGGCCGCCTTCGAAGAGCATCTTGTTGGGCACGAATTCGCAGCCGCAGTCGACGACCATCTGGATCGTGTCGTTGCAGCGGTCGGCGATGGTGGAGAGGAGGTTCGTGTGGTTGATGCCGAGACCGTCCTTCAGGCAGTCGGCGATGAAGAGCTCCTTGCTGTCCTTGATGCCCTGGGCCTTCTGGACCGGGTTGACCGGGCAGGCGACGTTGCCGCCGCAGATGGCGGAGTTGCCGCCGACCGTGGACATCTTCTCAATCATGAGGACTTTGAGACCGGCGCGGCCGGCCTTGAGGGCGCAGGCCATGCCGGCAAAGCCGGAGCCGATGATCACGACGTCGAACGTTTCGTCGTACTTGGCAACGGACTTGGCGGGAATGCCGGCGTGCACGGCGGCAGCGGACATCATGGCGGCGGAGGCGGCGACGGCGGACTTGAGGAAGCCGCGGCGGCTGGTATCGATCTGAGTCATTCTGAGGATTCTCCATTCGGATTGAGAACACAACCGGCGGGGCGGATTCTCTCGCTCGCCCCTCGCCGGCGACACCGCTATTCTTCTCCTCCGCCCTCCTTTCGGCTACATACCGCGGTATGGACCTTGCACATACCAAAGTATGCAGGGTTTACCCTTCCCTTTCCCAAACCCCTTGAAAACACGCCCTCTCCGGCGGAAAGCCTCCTGTGGACGACACGTTGAAGGAGGGTTTCCCCCAGAGGGCCGCCCCTCCGCTCCCCCGCATCCGCCCCGCAGCAAAAGTCCGGCGAACATCCGCCGCAGTCCCTCCGCACCGATAACAATCACTCTCCTTCAGACGTTTCTTATTGACCAACCGGAAACCCCATACCCGGGTATGCATGAAATACATACTTTGGTAGGTAGGAAACGCCGGCGCGCCTGCATATGATTTGACCCAACGAAAGCGCATCGGACGGACAGCCCGTCCGGAGCTCCAGACTCCGCGCTTCCGGTCTCAGAACCCAGAAAGGAAAACAAAAATAAAGATGACGACGCTGATCCTCGCCTCGCTCTGCGCCGCGACGTTCGCCTTCGGCACCGCTCAGGCTGCCGACCAGAAGTTCGGTGCCGACCGTCATGTCGGCATAGGCCTCTCCTGCGAGACCTGCCACGGTCCGGACAAGGCCAACCCCCAGGAACCCACGATCGACACGTGCAAGCAGTGCCACGACGTCAAGGCCCTCGTTGAAAAGACGAAGGACGTCAAGCCGGCCAACCCGCACATGTCCCCGCACTACCGCGACGAACTTGAATGCACGAACTGCCACATCATGCACGGCGAGACGGAAAACTTCTGCGACCAGTGCCACCAGTTCGGCTACAAGGTTCCGTAATCACCCGAACCGTCATGCAGGTTCTCCCACGCCTTCGGTGAGGATGCTCTCCTCCATATCTCCTGCCTCACCGAAAGCCTCTCCCCCGAAAGCGCTCTCCGGCCGATCACCGGAAGAGCGCTTTTTTCTTCCCCGCGCCCATCTGCATGCCTCATGACATGGCGCAAAGTCTTTGACGCTCCTTTGACGGACGCTTCACGGCGCGTTGACGAGGCCTCACGCGGTTTTGACGCCTCACGCCCGATACTGCGGACATCAAGCAAAAACACGCCGAAGGCATCCGCATGTCCGTCCAAGACCATCTCTGCTCCGCACGCATTCCGACGCCCGTCCTCACGGGCCTTCTCATTCCCGCGTCGCTTCTCATCATCCTCGCCATCGTGCCGCCGCACGCCTTCGACCTCTCCGTCTCGAAGCTCTTCTTCAGCGACGGCTGGCCCTGGCACAGGAACGAAGTCTTCACGACGATCTTCTACCGGCTTCCGAAGCTCGTGCCCGCCATCGTTGCGACGGTGCTTCTCGTCCGTCTCGCCGTCGTGCTCGCCCAGGGCCGCAGGATTCTCGAGGAGGAGGCCTCGAGACGCGCACTCTACGTCGTCATCGCAATGGGCGCCTGTGCCGCCGCAGTCTGGTGGCTCAAGAGCACGACGGGCGTCGCGTGCCCCTGGTCGGTCGAGCCCTTCGGCGGCGCCCTTCCGATGACGGATCCCGCCTTCGGCCTCACGGACGTTCCCGGCCGCTGCTGGCCCTCGGGACACGCGGGCACGGGCTTCGTCTTCATTGCCTTCTACTTTGCGCTCAAGGACGTCCGCCCGCGTGCTGCCGCAGGCGCACTTCTCTTCGCCGTCGCCTTCGGGCTCCTGTGCGGCGCGGTCCGCGTCATGGAAGGCGCGCACTTCGTCTCGCACGTGCTCGTCACGGGCATCGTCGACTGGCTCATCTGCGCGGCGCTCCACGCGCTCATCCTCGAGAACCGCAGCTCGCCCGCCTTAGCAAAGCCGCTCTCCGAAAGGGGCCTCGTCCTCCTGACAGCCTTCTGGTGGACGTTCGTCCTCAACATGCCGTTTCTTGCACGCGCCGCAGACCTCTCCGAGCCGAACTTCGCCTGGAGCATGCGCGAGGCCCTGACGCTCGCGGGCCTCTCCTTCGGCCTTCTCTTCATCTCCATAGCGCTCCTCACGCTCGTCATGGCGCTGCCTCGTCCCGTGCGCCGCGCCGTTCTCGTGCTCCTGAGCCTGACCGGCGCGATCTTCTTCGCGGGCACGCTCGTCTACGGCATTGCGTTCGACCCGAACATGGCCCGCAACGTCATCTCCACCGACGTACACGAGGCCTCGGCCTATTTCTCCGCACGCACGCTCCTGCTCGCTCTGGCCGCAGGCCTTCCGCCCGTCCTCGCTGCCTCCGCGGCCGACATGACGCCCGCCGGCCTCAGGCCGGCCGCCGTGCGTGGCGGCGTCGCCATCCTTGCACTCGCCGCAGGTGCAGGCGCGCTATTCACGCAGATGAACACGCTTGCGGCCGTCATGCGAAACGACAAGGCGCTGCGCTACCTCATCACGCCCGTCAACGTCCCCTACAGCCTCGCCACCACGCTCGCAAGGGACGCCTCGCCCGATGCGGCCCAAAAGCGCATCGTCGATCCGAAGCCCGAGTTCTCCGTCAGGCTCAGCCGTCCCGCCGTCCTTCTCGTCGTCATCGGCGAGACCACCCGCTCGGCGAGCTGGGGGCTCGCAGGCTACGCCCGCGACACCACGCCCGCGCTTCGCGCCGAAGGCGTGATCAGCCATCCGTCCGTCACGGCCTGCGGCTCGAGCACCGACGTTTCGCTTCCCTGCATGCTGAGCAGGATCGGCCGCTCCGACTACGACCGCAGCCGCATCATCGGCGAGGAGGCTCTGCCGTCGCTCCTCGCCCGTGCGGGCGCGCACGTCGTCTGGGTCGACAACCAGAGCGGTTGCAAGGGCACGTGTGCGGGCACCGAGGTACGAAGCCCCGACCCGAAGAGCGCCGCCTGCGCCTCGGGCCGGTGCTTTGACGGCGTCCTTCTCGACGAGCTCGACGCCGACCTCGCGAACCTTCCCGCCGACCGTCCGACGGTGCTCTTCTACCACATGTACGGCGAGCACGGCCCGCGCTACCACGAGGACTCGCCCGCGCACGCCAAGGTCTGGACGCCCGAATGCACCGACGCAGACCTCGGCGCCTGCACGAAGGAGAGCATCATCAACGCCTACGACAACGCCGTGCGCTACACCGACGGCGTGCTGGCGGGCCTCGTGAAAAGGCTCAAGGCCCGAACGGACATCGACGCGGGCTTCGTCTACGTCTCCGACCACGGCGAGAGCCTCGGCGAAGGCGGCCTCTACCTGCACGGCGCCCCGTACTTCATGGCGCCGTCCGAGCAGATCTGCGTGCCGATGGTCATGTGGCTCTCGAAGGACTGGAGCCGCACCTTCGGGTTTGATGCGGCGAATCTTGCCCGCGAGCCTGCGGGCGGCGTCACACACGAGCACCTCTACTCGACCGTGCTCGGCATGCTCGGCGTGCAGTCGACGACCCGACACCCCAGATGGGACCTGACGGACAATCGGTCGAGCGCCGCACAATGACGCGCGCAGGCTGCAAGGCGTAACATCCCTGCAGGAAGACTAATCAGAAAAGAAGCACTCTCATGAGCATCCGCATTCTCGTCGTCGACGACAATCCCGACATCCTTGCCAACGTCCGCGACTTCCTTTCCATGAAGGACGGCTGGGCGCCCGAGACGGCCTCCACGGGGCTCGAGGCCCTCGAGCGCATCGACCGCTCGACCTTCGACCTCGTCATCCTCGACGTGGGGCTGCCCGACACCGACGGCATGACGCTCACCCGAAGGCTTCGCGCCTCGGGCTTCACCGCGCCGATACTCATGCTCACGGCGCGCGACACGATCGACGACCGCGTCGAGGGGCTCACGAGCGGCGCAGACGACTATCTGATCAAGCCCTTCTCGCTTCGCGAGCTCGCCGCCCGCGTCGAGGCCCTGCTGCGCCGAAGCGGCGCGAATCCGGCGGGGCGCCTCACTGCGGGCCCGCTCTCGCTTGACCTCAAAACGCTTCGCGTCGAGCGCGAAGGCCGTGACATCAAGCTCAACCCGACCTGCCTGCAGCTCCTTCGCGAGCTCATGCAGCAGAGTCCCGGCATCGTCTCGCGCCGTCGACTCGAGGCGGTCCTCTGGCAGGGCGAGCCGCCCGCCTCCGACAGCCTGCGCTCGAACCTCTATCTTCTGCGCCAGGCGGTCGACAAGCCGTTCGACCGTCCGCTCATCCACACGCATCCCGGCCTCGGCTGGTACGTTGCCGATCTTCCCGACTCCGTTTCCTGAGGCGCCGCCATGCCCGTCCGCCATTCGCCTCCGCGCAGCCTTGCCCAGCGCATCATGCTGAGCTTTGCGCTCCTCGTCACCTTCGTGGCTGGGTTCTACGCATTCGCGCTCTACCAGTCGATCGAATTCACCGAGCAGCAGCTCATCTCGGGCATCCTCAGGGACGAGGTCGCCAGGGCGGTCGACACGCTTGAGCGCGGCGAGACGCCGAGGCTCCCCGAAGACACCCGGCTCTACGGCGCGCCTCCCCTCGAGGCGCCTCCGCCCACCATGCGCGGACTGCCCGAAGGCTTCGGAGAACTTTCGGACAACGGCGACTTCTTCGTCTACACGGGCGTCTGGCGCGGTGAGCCGCTCGTGCTCACGCGCGACCAGCTCGGCTTCGAGGACACGGAGCGCGTCTTCAGGCGGATCACGCTCTTTTCCGTTCTCGCCGTCTTCTTCCTCGGCCTTCTCGCGGGCTGGATCCTTTCGCGCAACATCATGAAGCCCGTCAAGGCGCTCTCCGACGAGGTGAGGAAGGCCAGCACCGGCCGCACCTACGAACCGCTTTCGATCGAGCTCACCAACGACGAAGTGGGCGAACTCGCCCGCATCTGCGACGGCGCCATGAAGAGGCTCCACGAGGCTCTGCAGCGCGAGAAGGCCTTCACGGGCGACGTGAGCCACGAGCTCAGGACGCCGCTCACCGTGATCGAGACGAGCGCCGAGCTTATCTCAATGACGCCCCTCTCGCCCGCCCAGGCGAAGCAGATCGAACGCATCACGCGCTCTGCGGGCGACATGCGCGAGCTGATGTCGCTCTTTCTCTCCTTCGCCCGCCTCTCGAACGAGACGACGAGCCCCGAACCCGACTCCGCTGCGGGCATTCTCAAGACCGTCGCCGACACCTGGGAGCCGTTCGCGGCCGAAAAGGGCCTCTCGCTCGTGCTTCGCCGCGAGGCCGAGTGCCCCGGCGCGTACTCGCCCGTCATGCTCGGCACCGTCGCCAACAACCTCGTGAAGAACGCCGTCGCCTACACCGAAAGCGGCGTGGTCACGATCACGGAAACGTCCGAGGGCTTCATTGTCTCCGACTCGGGACCGGGACTCGCCGGCGACGAGGCCGCCCGCATCTTCGAGCACGGCGTGCGCGGCAGTGCAGCCGTCGCCGACGGCTCGGGCGCCGGACTCGGCCTTTCGATCGTCTCGCGCATCTGCCGCCGCTCGGGCTGGACGGTAACGGCGGGCAAGGCCCCTGAAGGCGGCGCCGCCTTCACGGTCACAATGACGAAGGCGGTCGACGCACGACGCGCCGACCGCCTTTGAGAAAACGTCTTTGAGAAAAGACTCAACTGGTCTCAGTGCTTGTGATGCAGATTGAGGGGCTCGCCCTTGCGTTCGACAGGCTTCGTCTTTCGCACCGACGTCCAGCACACGAGTGAACCGAGCACGACGAGCGCGACGCCCTGCCAGAACGTGGCGCTCAGATCCGACCCGATGTAGAAGGAGGCGAAGACGCAGGAGAGGACGGGCGTAAAGTAGGAGCCGATTCCCAGAAGCGTCATGTTGCCGTACTGCATGCCGTAGGTCCAGACGCCGTAGCCCAGTCCCGTCGCGGCCGCGCCGAGGAAGACGCCGAGCCAACCGGGATGCATCCACTCGCCGGGCGGCGTGGGCGTAAGCAGCCAGATGAGCCCGAAGATCAGCATGTCGTTGAAGAAGATGATGACCACGGGATTGTGCCCGCCCGACCAGGCCCTGGTCATCGAGCCGTAGCCCGCCCAGAGCACGGCGCCCACGAGGGCGATCGTGTAGCTCCACGGATTCTTCATCCAGTTGGCCGCAAAGTGCATCGGATTGAATCCGTCCTCGCCGCCGAGCACCACCATGACGCCCAGCAGGCTCAGCAGCACGCCCGGCACGATCCACCACCTCGCCCGCTCGCCGTTGAAGAGCACCGCGAAGACGATCGTCAGGCAGGGCCACAGATAGTTAACCATGCCGACCTGCATGGTCTGCGTGGCGTCCTCGGCCATCGATAGCGAGAAGATGAAGCAGATGGCGCAGACGTTTGCGGCGCCCACGCCCAGAAGCAGGTACTTGAGGGAGAAGGCCCGCAAATGCGGGCGTCCGAAGATGAGAAGAAGCAGAAGACAGGCCGCGGCGTACATCACCGTGAAGCCCGGGCCTCGCCCGAAGTCCTCGGCGATGCCGCGGCAGATCCCGACGCTCATGCCCCAGAGGACGGGTGCGAGAAGACCGACTGCAGTTGCGCGTGTTGATGCGTCCATTTGCGAAAAAGGCCCGCCGCTTGAATGTTCGCGGCGGACCTGAGTGAGGTCAGTTGCGGTTGTTGCTCAGGACATTATGCCCGATGTTCATTCCTCAAAGGCGCCCTTGACGATCACTTCGCCGGCGCGCATGCACTGGACGCCGCCCATGAAGACGTCGGTGATCTCGTGTTCGGCGTTGAGGATGAGCAGGTCGGCGTCGGCGCCGACCTCGATGACGCCCTTACCTTCGAGCGTGAGCGCTTCGGCGACGGTGCGGGTCATCGGCAGCAGTGCGGTCGTCAGGTCGTGGCGGCGCGCAAGTTCCTGAACGGTCTCGATGTTGCACATGATGGAGCCGACGCCGAGGCCGACCATTTCGCCCGCCTCGTTGAAGCGCGGCATGGAGCCGTGGCCGTCGGAGCTCATCGTGATGCGGTTGACGGGCACGCCGTTTTCGACGGCCATGTCATAGGCGTCGGCCGCGCAGCCCATGTAGTTGCCGCCGCCCGTGGTGATGTCGATCCAGCCGCCCTGCTTCGCGAAACCCATCGCGCGTTCGAAGACGGCGGGATGACGGGCGACGTGCGTCGGACGGATGTGCTTGATCGGCAGGCCGGAGGCGACGATGCCGTCAAAGATGTCGAAGGACGACGTGTAGTCGCCGAGATGAACGTGCACGAAGCCAGTCTTGCCCGTGAGCATGCCCGCGACGCGGACGTCGGCGACGATCGAGCGGACCTCCTCCATCGACGGGAAGGAGCAGCGGTGATCGCCCAGGGCGATCTTGACGCCGAGCACTTCGGGAATGGCGAAGAGTTCGGTCTTGACGGAATCCGTGATCGTCGTGACGGGGTAAGAGTAGTTGCTCGTCCACATCCAGCCCGAGGCGCCTTCCTGCTTGAGGCCGCGCACCTTGGCGAGGAGGTTCTCGATCGAGCGGGACATGCTGTCCGTGCCCGAGACGCCGAGGAAGGTCGTCACGCCGGCCTTGACGAGCTCGGAGAAGACGAGCTCGGGGCAGCGGCTCTTCCAGCCGCCTTCACCGCCGCCGCCCGTGACGTGGATGTGCTGGTCGATGAGACCCGGGGTCACGATGGCACCACAGGCGTCGATCGTCTCGAGGCCGGGGACGGAAAGGCCCTCAAGGCTCTCCTCCATGGCGACGATCCTGCCGCCTGCGATGAAGATGTCGCGACGGCCGAGCTTTTCGGGGGCGAAGACTTCGGCGTTCTTGATGAGGATGGGACGGGTCATGCTTTCTCCTTTGGTCCTGCCCGCGGCCAGAAGTAAAAGGGATGGGACCGCGCGCGCAATGAGGCAATTCTACCTGCTCGACGCCTGCAGGAAGCCCCATGCCCGAACGCCTGAAAACCCTCGGGTGTTTACCCTTACCCGTAGGTGTGCTTCGAACGAGGAGACAGATAGAGATACAGGACGGCGCCCGCCGTAAGGACGACGGAGACGGCGAGGCGGGAGACGTCGCCCGTGCCCGCCTGCAGCATCCAGGCCTCGGCGACGGGGCCTGAGGCCAGGCACCCGAGCGAGGCTTCAAGACGAACGGAGGGCGTGCGGCCCGAAAGCAGGCGGAGCATCGCCCAGACAATGCCTGCGAAGCTCAGGATTCCCGGCAGCCCCGTCCTGATCCAGAAGCCCTCGGGCACCGCGCCCATGACGGCCGAGACCATGAGGCCGAACCCCGTCGCATTGAAGAGGACGGCGGCGGCCATGAAGCCCACGAGCACGATGAGGCCGCCCTCGACGCCCGAGGGCTCGCGCTCGTGCGCAGGCGGAAACTGACGGCTCCACTTCCAGAAGGAGTGGATCACCATCAGGAAGACCAGAAGGAGCATCAGGCTCCCGATCACGGGCTTCATCAGCGCTCCCCGACGGCGGAGCCGCCGCGCGAGAGCGCAAGCCTGCGGCCCGAGGCGGTGCCGTAGGTAAGTGCGGGACGATTGGAGAAGAGAAGATAGAGGGTCACGACCACCGTGAGGAAGAGGAGCCCCGTGGGCTCGCCCGCAAGCTCGATCGGAAGGCCGAGGTAGATCGTGCGCAGGACGGCGACGAGCGGGCCGCCGAGCCAGGCGCAGACGACGGCGGCGCCCAGGGCGACGGACGAGCGGCCGAAGACGAGCGCACCGATCGCGATCAGCAGGAAGAACGAGGCGGCAAAGTCCGGAATGAGCGTCTGCGCGACGGGCCAGAGATAGTCGGTGCTCATCGAGATGACGCGCGCGGCCTCGCCCGCGGCGCGGCCGAAGTGATAGAGCGCGTTGACGGCCTCGACGATGAGAAGCACGATCGTGAAGAGCAGCAGGCCGCCGACCCCGCTCGGAATGCCCGGTACCTGATAGACGGGCGGGACGGCGCGAGCGATACGGCGGATGGCCCAGACGGGCACGAGAACGGCGATCGCACAGAGCGCGATCATCAGCATGACCTGCATGCCGGAAAAGTGGACCACGGTGGTTTCCATCAGGTTTTCGACTCCAGAAAAGAGGCTCCTCAAGCGGAGCACAGCGGAGGCATTCTACACAAGGACATTCGTCCGAACTGCCTTCCTCACAGGGCGTTCAAAGGTTTTTGCTTTTTTCTCAGGACACGTCCGGGCCGTCGTCTGCGGCGTCAGGATGCGAAAGGCGCTCAAGCAGGCCGCAGGGCTCGCCCTCGGCGTGGCGCCCGCAGCAGGCGCCCGCAAGCGAGCAGAGCTGCTCGCGCAGCCGCCTGAGCTCCGCCATGCGCGCCTCAACCGCCTCGAGGTGCCCGTGGATCATCACGTGCGCGCGGTCGGCCCCCTCGGGACTCCCGTCCTCAATGCTCTCGAGCAGCGAGCGGATCTCGTCGAGACTGATGTCGAGCGTGCGGCAGTGCCTGATGAACTCGAGCCTGCCGACATGGACCTCGCCGTAGTCGCGGTAGTTGTTCGCAAAACGCCTGGGCGCGGGCAGAAGTCCCATCCGCTCGTAGTAGCGGATCGTCTCCGCCGTGTGCAGCGTGCGCCTGGCCAGTTCGCCGATCTTCATGACTCGTCCCTGAAAAAATAATGCTGATTCGCATTATCGCAAAAAAACGCTTGACCTTGTAGCGACTTCAGGGTGTGTAATGCCATCCATCAGTAATTCACGACGGACCTCGTCCGCAGAACAATCATGTCCACTCTGATCATCTCCATCTCCGCCATGTGCTGCCCCGCCGAGGGCGGTCCCGTCGAGCAGGTCCTCAGGGCCGCTCCGGGCGTGGCGGACGTCACGCTCGACTACTCCACCCGCACGGCCAGGGTCACGGGCGACAGGATCTCGGGCGAAGCCCTGCTTGAGGCGCTCCTCTCCATCGGCATGCTCGGCGAACTTGTCGTCACGGGCGCAAGGCGCATCGTGCTCTCCGTCCCCGAAATGGACTGCCCCGTCGAGGCGGACAAGATTCAGAAGGCCTTTGCGGCCGCAGGGATCACGGGCGCGGACTTCAACGTGATGACCCGCACCGTCACGCTCTCGGGCGACGACGATCTCGAGGCCGCCGCAGTGCGCGCCGTCGAATCCTGCGGCTACACGGCAAAGGCCGCAGCCTCGGGCCCCAGGACGATCGAAAGCGCGCCGATTCCCTGGGCGCTCTACATCACCGCCCTCTTCGTCGCCTTCATGTCCGAAGCGGTCGAGCTTGTGAGTGAATACTCGCCCGGACTCATCCCGCTCGAGCACGGCACGATCGACCTCATCACGCTCGCACTTGCCGTCGTCGCTATCCTGATGGCGGGGCTCGAGGTCTTCAAAAACGGCGTTCTGGCGCTCGTTCACCGCAACCTCAACATGAACGCCCTGATGGCGGTGGCCGTCGTGGGCGGCGTGCTCATCGGCGCCTGGCCCGAAGCCGCCATGGTGATGGTGCTCTTCCAGATTTCAGAGTCGATCGAGCAGCTCTCGATGACGAAGGCCCGCCGCTCCATCCGAGACCTGATGAGCGCCGCCCCCGAGACGGCCGAGGTCAAGGACGGCCGCAGCTGGCGCAGGGTTCCCTCGTCCGATGTGGGCGCGGGCGCCGTCGTGCGCGTGGGACCGGGCGACCGCGTGCCGCTTGACGGCAGGATCGTCAGGGGCGCGACCGCGCTCGACCAGTCCATGGTGACGGGCGAAGGCATGCCCGCCGAGAAGTCCGAGGGCGACAACGTCTGGTCGGGCACGGTGAACCTCACCTCCACGATCGAGGTGATGGTGACTGCGGCTGCGAGCGAGAGCCTCTCGGCCCGCATCATCGACGCCGTCGAGAACGCCCAAGCCTCGAAGTCTCCCGTGCAGCGCTTCGTCGACCGCTTTGCAGCCGTCTATACGCCGATCGTCTTCTTCATCGCGGCCGCCGTCGCAATCGTGCCTGGCCTCGTGACGGGCGAGTGGAGCACGTGGATCTACCGCGCGCTCTGCCTGCTCGTCATCTCCTGCCCCTGCGCGCTCGTGATCTCGACGCCCGTAACCGTCGTCTCTGCGCTCGCCACGGCCACGCGCTGCGGCCTGCTCATCAAGGGCGGACTCTATCTTGAGGAGGCGCGCAAGCTCGTCAACATCGGCCTCGACAAGACCGGCACGCTCACGAAGGGCGAGCCCGCCGTCGCAGGCGTGAAGTACCTCGCCACCTTCGACGAAAGGCTCACGGGCGCGATGGCCGCCAGCCTCGCCGCCATGAACAAGCATCCGCTCTCCCAGGCCATCGCACGCTGGGCGCATGAAAGGCACCTGCCCGTCTATCAGGTCGAGGGCTTCACGGCCATCCCGGGCGCAGGCGTCGAGGGCCGCATCGAGCGCGGCATGGTGAGGCTCGTCAACCTGCGCTGGCTCGAGGAACAGGGCCTTGCCGACGAGGAGGTCCGCCGCACGTTCGCGCACTATACGAACGAGGGCATGTCCGCCGTCGCCGTCGCCGACGCCTTCGGCGTGCAGGCGGTCTTCGGACTCGCCGACGTCGTGAAGGAGGACACGGTCGAGGGCCTGCGTCAGCTCGCCTCCGTGGGCATCCGCCCGTGGCTCCTCACAGGCGACAACGAGGCAGCCGCCCGCGCGCTCGCCGAAAAGGTCGGTCTCAAGGGCGTCAGGGCGGACCTGTTGCCCGAGGACAAGCTCAAGGCCATCGAGGAGCTTCAGAAGAGCGGCCTCACCGCTATGGCGGGCGACGGCATCAACGACGCCCCCGCGCTTGCCCGAGCCGACATCGGCATCGCCATGGGCGTGCGCGGCACGGACAGCGCCATCGAGGCTGCCCACATTGCCGTGATGGACGACAGGATCTCGTCGATCGCAACGCTCGTGCGCCTCTCCCGCATCACCCACGGCGTGCTCGTCGAGAACATCGCCTTCGCCATCGGCGTCAAGATCATCTTTGCGCTCCTCGCGCTCACGGGCAACGCCACCATGTGGATGGCCGTCTTCGCCGACACGGGCACCTGCCTGATCGTGGTCGCCAACGCCATGCGCATGCTGCGCATGAAGCCGAGGCTCGACCGCATGGCCGAGGAGGCCCGCAGGGCCGCCTGACGCGGCCCCCGCACGCATCCGGCTTCAAATTCCCGGAGGCGCCACGTCCAACAGGAAGCCGCCGCCGAGTCCTGAGGATCAAGGAGACCGCGGCCCTCTCAAACGACAAGCGCCCGTCGGCATCGGACCAAAACGGGCGCTCTTCATAGCTTCGGGAAGCGGCGGGGTGCTCAGCGGTCGCAGGTCCAGCCGTTTTCGCGGTCTCGGGCCTTGATCTGGAGCTTGTCCTTGTACATGGCCGAGTCGTCGCGCTTCTGCGTGTCGGAAAGCTCGCGGTCCTGAGCGCCGTCGAAGGAGGCCCAGCCCATGGCGAGGGAGACGGGCACCTCGACCGCCTTGCCGAAGGGCTCGAAGGCGGTCTTCACGCGGCGGGCGAGGTCGGCCGCGTCGGCGTCCCTCGAGACGAAAAGCACGACGCCGAGCAGGATCGAAACCTGCCGGTCGACTCACGAGGAAATGGGGCGGGACATGGAAGGAAGTGCGCGGTTTTATGTTTATTTTTTCGTTGGTCGGCCGTTCTTTCCTTCCGGCATCAATGCTGTCCGAAAGTTGACGGCGCAACAGAGGCTTTCCGGGGTGAAGAGCCTCATTTTTGTCGGTCTAACATTATAGCGGCCGCACGGGCGCCTGTATTTAGCGTTTCCAATCGAAAACGCTCTCGGCGAGCAGCTTTCCGACGCGCTATCCTTGTATGGACACCCACCATTTCCAATCGCCCGCCATGACCGATCCCACAAGGCTTGAACCCAGAAACGGCGACTTCGTCGCCTACGTCGAGGCGCTCCAGGAGGAGTCGCTCGAGGCGCTTCGCCGCGCCAATCAGGCTGCAATCGCAAATCCCCTGCAGGTGCCCGACGCCTCCGAGGGCGGGGCCGACCTGGGCAGGATCGCGGCCGAAATGCAACGCAGGGCCCGCGCCGAGCGCGGGGACGAGGCAACGCATGATGCCGCGCAGGCGGACATGCTGCGAAGGACGAAGAAATCCGTGGCGGAGAGCTTCCGCCGCATGGGCGGCGCAACCCGCGGAAGCACCCGGGCGCCCGCTCCTCAGCCTCAGCCTCACTCTCCCGCCCCGGCACCCGCCGCAGGGCGCGCTCCTCAGGCGCGCAGACGGGGCGTGCCGCTCGGCTTCATCGGCTCCGCCTGCATCATGATCGGCTTCTTCATGACCTTCGCTGCCATGGCGGAGGGACGCGAGAATCTCGCCGGCCCCTTCATCTTTCTGATGATCGTGGGCGGGCTCATCGGCCGCATCGCGAAATCCCGCAGGTAGCTCAGCGGCCCGCCTTCCTGGCTTCGGCCCTGCAGCGCTCGTAGGACTCGCTCCCGAGCCCCTTCACCTTGTCGACGGGATAGCGGGCGGCGCTCTTGGCGAGCTTCGCCCTCACGATTTCGTCCATCGAAAGTCCGGCCCTGTCGGCGAGCATCACCGCATAGATCAGTACGTCGGCGAGCTCGTCGGCCAGTTCGCCGCGCTTCTCCCCGCGTTCCAGATCGGTGCCCGACCACTGGAAGACCTCGAGCAGCTCGCCCGCCTCGATCGCGACCGACATCGCGAGGTCCTTGGGATTGTGATACGGAAGCCATCGGCGGTCGTCCCTGAAGGCGAGGATTTCGGCCGCGGTGGCCTCGGAAATGCCCCTGAGAGGCACGGTTTCGGATGTTTCGGCGGTTTCGGCCTGCATGGCGATGCTCCCTGAAGAAAAACGGAAGAACTCAAGACAAAATGAAAGCCCGGAGCGCCTTCGGGCTTTTGAGTCTCAAGCGAGGATCAGTGCTCGAGCACGAGAAGGGCCAAGACCTCGTTCCTTTCGTTGAGCCTCACGGCATAGCGACGCGGGCGGCCCTGAAGGATCAGGTAGCGGTCGATCGCGGCCTGCAGGCGCTCGACGTCGGCCTTGAGGCGCTCGACGGACTCGTCGTGGGCGCGGCCGAGCTCGTCGGCGTCGCGCTTGACCTGGCCCGCGATGTCCATGGCGGGGGCGTTCATGCCGCGGCCCTGGACCTCGAGCGCGTCGTAGACGATGTGGCGCGCCTTGTCGAGGAGCGAGTGGACGTCGGGGAAGTGCTCGACGTTGCGGCGGATGTGCGCGGAGCAGTGCATGCCGTGGATGTAGTTGTCGCCCGAGATCACGCGGATGACGGCGAGCGTGCGCAGGAAGAGCACGGAGAGCTCGCGCTCGAGCATGTGCGGAATGCTGCTCGTGAGCGCCACGTCGGCCTCCTCGGGCGTCTTCATGTTCTTTTCAAGGATGGCGAGGCTCTCGTCGATGCGGCGGTTGATGGCGTACATGTCCTTCGCGAGGACGTCGGTGCGCTCCGTGCGCATGAGGGCCTGGCCCTCGCCCGCGCCGAGGCGGCGGACGTCGCGCACCAGGTCGAAGAGCTTGTCCCAGTAGTCGCCCCACTTCATCGCATCGAGCGCGGGCACAAGAAGCTTCACGCGCGGCAGAAGATTGCGGATGCCGTTGAGCTCGTACTCGAGCAGGTCGTCGAGCTCGTGCTTCTTGTCGGTCGGGTCGACCATCATCCAGAGCTGCGTGACGTGCGGGAAGCCGCCCACGCCGAAGTCCTCGACCGCCATCGGATCACCGAGCGGCTCGCAGCCGTTGGCGAGCGCGATGATCTGCAGGTCGTTGGAGGTGGCGTTCGGATGCGGCATGAAGCCCGAGCGGAGCTGCTCGACGATCATCGTCGAGAAGTTGAGGGAGAAGACGTCCTTCGAGAGGCCGTCGCCCGGCACGATGTCGAGCGTGCGGCAGCGGGCAAAGAGGCCCTTGAGGGCCTTGAGCTGCTCGGCTTCGGCGGGAAGCTCCCTGTAGTAGGGCTCGTCCAGCTCGAGGGCTCGCTGAATGAAGAGGTCGGCCGCGGTCACGCTGTTCTCAAGCGTCGTGAGCGCGAGCATCGATGGACGGTGAACGCCGTGCTGGGGCTTGCGCACCTCGGGGGCGGGAGCGGGCGCCTTGGGCGCGGGCGAGGCCTTGACGGGGCGGGCGGCCACCTTGTCGACGTTCCTGCGGGTGCGCGCGGGCGCGCGGCGGCGCATGGCCTGCCAAGCGGCACCGCCGCCGAAGCCTGCGGCGCAAGCCGCGATCAAAAGCCAGGTGAGGATTTCGCTGTCCATAGAATTGCCACGAGGGAACATCCGACTTCAGTCGGGTGAGGAATCGCGGCTTACTCCTTTCGTAGTTCAATCAAAAAAGTTTTGCGTGTTTCGAGAAGACTCAGTTTTTTGCAATTGATGTCTTTCCCGATCACAGTTTTGTCAAGGCGACGAATGTTGAATATGCCTCTAACGCGTCGCCCGAAAACAAAACCAATCTGTCCGCCGATTCTTACCTTGTCGAATAGGCGGAACCCCTTGACGAGGAATGGCGCCTGATTGAGTTTTCGCACTCCGCCTTTGAGAATCGAACACCTGTGTATCTGTCGGTTGTGCTTTCGCGTCTGTTGTTGGAAGAGGAAATCTCCTCTTCGCAACGCTTTCAGATTTCCC
>ENA-UERX01000540-UERX01000540.1-human-gut-metagenome-genome-assembly--contig:-NODE-540-length-28020-cov-4.781162_pt1 | contig 28020 bp, 27 predicted proteins | sample MGYA00242992_ERZ507993 | MGnify/ENA primary metagenome ERZ507993 (study PRJEB26167, sample SAMN06115487) | human gut metagenome | host: Homo sapiens | place: China:Chongqing | collected 2015-04-10... | reverse complement strand
CACTGAAAGAAAATGAAACAACGGGGCATCTTAGACCGGTCATCGATCAGGGAAAATGTATAGATTGCGGTTTGTGTTCTAAGCATTGTCCTGCAAATAGCGAGTATAAGTACAAAGATAATACAGTAACGTATGCAGCGTATAGAACGGATCCGGAAAAGCAAAATGGAAGCAGTTCCGGAGGTGTAGCAGCAGCTTTTTATGAGTTGGCAATCGATAAGAATTGGGCGATTGTGGGAACGATTATGGACTCCAACTTTAAGGCCAGAATGGAGCTTTCCTGTGATAAGCAGAACATTGAACAATTTAAAGGAAGTAAATATGTTCAAGCGTATCCAGTCGATGCATTAAATCAAGTAAAGAGCGTTTTGAAAGAAGGAAAGAATGTATTGTTCATTGGGACGCCGTGTGAATGTGAAGCGGCTCGTAGCATTGCAATGGACAACGCAGAAAGGCTATTGACGGTTGATTTGATTTGTCATGGAGTTCCATCATATAAAGTTTTACGCGATTATATCAAATGGGTTGAGGTAAAAAAGAAAAGTAAAATTCAAAAAATTTCTTTCAGATCATCTTGGGGCGAGGAGATGATCCTCAACGATGGTAAGAAAAATGTATGGCATCGGAGGATGTGGTGGGATCCATATTTGGAGGCATTTAATTCCGGCATTATCAATAATGATGCTTGTTTTGAATGCCCATTTGCACGTGAAAAAAGATGCTCAGATCTTACGATTGGAGATTTTTGGGGAATTGGCTCAGAAGCTCCCTTTCATAAGCCAAATAGAAAAGTTTCGGTAATAGGAGTAAATAGTAAACGCGGATTTGATTTTTTAAATGAATGCAAATCACTAGTTCTTGAGAAGCAGTTCCCAGGAAAAGGTCTGGAATACGCTACTAAGATTAAGGATGCAACTATCACGCTTTACAAGAAGTGTGCAGAGTACGCTTTAAGCAAGGGTATTATTATTGCAGATACTAAGTTTGAGTTTGGTCTTGATGAGAACGGTGAAGTTGTTATCGGTGATGAGATGCTTACACCAGACAGCTCAAGATTCTGGCCATTAGAAGGATATGAGGCAGGAAAGAGCCAGCCATCATATGACAAGCAGTTTGTAAGAGACTGGTTAAAGGCTAATCCAGACAGTGATTATTTACTTCCAGATGATGTAATCGAGAAGACAGTTGAAAAGTACAAGGAAGCATATAAGCTTCTTACTGGTAAGGATTTTTCCCGCAAATAATCACAGTCGATAAGGAATGGAGAATTATGAATCAGATTGATATTAATGACAGCTACTATGCTGAAGATGAACTTCATGAGGAATGCGGAGTCTTTGGTGTATATGATTTCGATGGCAATGATGTTTCATCCACAATATATTATGGCCTTTTTGCCCTTCAGCACAGAGGACAGGAAAGCTGCGGTATAGCAGTCAGTGATACAGAAGGACCTAAGGGAAAGGTTCTTTCATACAAGGATATGGGACTTGTTAATGAAGTCTTTAATCCTGAAAAGCTTGAAAAGCTTAATGGTAATATAGGTGTCGGACATGTAAGATATTCAACAGCCGGAAGCAGCAGCCGTGAGAATGCACAGCCGCTTGTTCTTAACTATGTTAAGGGAACTCTTGGTATGGCACATAACGGTAATCTTCTTAATGCGGTTGAACTGCGTGAAGAGCTTTCTTATACAGGAGCTATCTTCCAGACAACTATTGATTCAGAGGTTATTGCTTACTTAATCGCAAGAGAAAGACTTAATGTTCCTAATGTTGAGGGAGCTGTGTTAAATGCGATGAAGAAGATTAAGGGTGCTTATTCACTTATCGTAATGAGTCCTAGAAAGCTTATCGGAGCAAGAGACCCATTTGGTTTCAAGCCATTATGTATCGGTAAGAGAGATAATGCATATTTCTTATCATCAGAGACATGTGCACTCGATACTGTAGGTGCAGAGTTTGTAAGAGATGTTGAGCCGGGTGAGGTTGTTACTATCACTAAAGACGGAATCAAGTCTGATAAGTCACTCTGCCAGAAAAATACAGCAAGATGTATATTTGAATACATATATTTTGCAAGACCAGACAGCAAGATTGACGGAATGGGCGTATATGAGTCAAGAATTAATGCGGGTAGAATCTTAGCAAAGACTCACCCTGTAGATGCTGATATTGTCGTTGGTGTTCCTGAATCAGGTAATCCGGCAGCACTTGGTTTCTCAATGGAATCAGGAATTCCTTATGGTAATGCATTTATCAAGAATAACTACGTTGGACGAACATTCATCAAACCTAAGCAGGAACAGAGAGAGTCAAGCGTTAAGGTTAAGCTGAATGTACTTAAGGAAGCAGTTGCAGGCAAGAGAGTTGTCATGATTGATGACTCAATTGTACGAGGAACAACAAGTGCGAGAATTGTAAGTCTTCTTAAGGCAGCAGGTGCTAAGGAAGTTCATGTGAGAATCAGTTCACCGGCGTTCCTTCACCCATGTTATTTTGGAACAGATATTCCTTCAGAAGACCAGCTTATCGCATCAGGTCATTCTGTAGATGAAATCTGTGAAATTATTGGAGCAGATTCATTAGGCTATCTTGAGGTTGACAAGTTAAGCGAGATGATATGTGGACAGACAGGTTACTGTGACGCATGTTTTACAGGCAATTATCCAATTGAGCCGCCTAAGATTGATATCCGTGGAGAGATGGGCTGATAAAGCGATTGCAGCATGCTGCCTGGAGGACATCTCTGATGTAGCGGTTGGCTGAGGCTTGCTATAGCCGTGTCGCGGACAGTGGATGCGCCTTGAAAGCATAATATTGCTGAATATGAAGGCGATTTCTGGCTGAATACCTATAAGATTAACATATGTGCTGATTTGGTAGGTGTTTTTTAGCAGAATAATAGAATATATGACACAAGATGCCTACTAAAAGCATGGAATATGTTATTTAGTAGGCATTTTTAGTAAAAATGTAGCACTATTATAATAGTCACAAACGAAATTTACCCACTAAATTGCTGAATATGCGACTATTTATAGGTATCATGACAACAAGCAAAGAAAATCAGGCTAAAGCAAACAGAAATTAACAGTTTCATGTATCATGACAATAAATACAAGAAAAAGGGGAACAGGATGAGTTATTTTCCGTTTTTTAGAGAAATAGAAGGGGAGAAATGCCTTGTTATCGGTGGTGGTAAGGTGGCAGCAAGAAAGATAAGCAGGCTGAAGGAATTTGGCGTGAAGATTAAAGTTGTAGCACCGTCTATAGTTTCTGACATAGAGGCAATGGTGCAGGCTTGCGATAATATCAGCATTGAAAGAAGAACATTCACACAGGAAGATATTGAAAAAGCTGATTTTGTTATCGCGGCGGCTGGTGAAGAAGTGGATAAAGAAGCTGCAAGATTGTGCAAAGAAAGAAGTATTCCAGTCAATGTTGTGGATAACCAGGAACTGTGCGACTTTATATTTCCTTCAATTGTGCAGAAGGGTGATATGGTTGCAGGCTTTGTTACAGGTGGGAAGAGTCCGCATGTTGCAGCTAAGTTAAGAAGAGATTTTGAAGCAAATGTATCTGATAATATAGAGAGCATATTAGATTATCTTTCAGAGGTCAGGACACTTGCTAAAGAAAAGATAGATGATGACAGAAAAAGAGCTGCATATATAAGAGAAGTGTCTGAATTCTGCATGAAAGCAGACAGAGTGTGCAGCAACAAGGAAGAAAATGCATTTTTACAGAAATATCTTGATAACAGGAGTGAGACAGTGCTTCCGGGGGCAGCACTTGTTGGAGCAGGATGCGGTTCATATGAACTCATCACAATTAAAGGCCTAAATGAGATAAGACGGGCAGAGGTTATAGTGTATGATGACCTGATAGATGAACATCTGCTGGAGTTCGCACCGGAAAGCTGTGAACTTATATATGCCGGAAAGAGGAGTGGCAGACATTCCAAGGCGCAGGAGGAGATTAATGAGCTTCTTGTAGAAAAAGCCCTTGAAGGCAGATATATTGTGAGACTAAAAGGTGGTGACCCTTATGTGTTTGGAAGGGGCGGAGAGGAAGCACTTGCGCTCAAAGCACATGGCATACCAGTACATGAAGTTCCGGGGGTTACATCAGGTATCGGTCTGTGCGGAATGGCAGGAATTCCAGTGACACACAGAGGCGCAAGCCGCGGATTTCATGTGATTACCGGACATACGGCAGATAACCTGTCACCGGAGCTTGAAGAAATCAGGTGGAAATCATATGCGAAGCTTGATGAAACATTTGTATTCCTTATGGGATTAAAGAGCATAGATATGATAACCGGAAAACTTATGAGATACGGAAAGCCGGAGAATACTGCAGTTGCAGTAATTCATGGAAATAATTCAGAAGGCACATATGTGAAGCTTGTAGGAACACTTTCTGATATTGCAGAAAAAGTAAAGACAGCAGACTTCCCATCACCAGCTATTATAGTTGTTGGCGAGGTTGCGTCACTGGATTTGACAGTCTAGCAGAAACTTAATATGCGCTGAAAAGCAGCGCAGGAATAGAGGTTAACATGGATAAAGACAGACTTGACAGACAGATAGAGTTTATAAGAGAGATTGATAAGGAAAAGAGCATTGGCAGACAGACGTATCTGGCGGATGCGTCAAGAAAGGAAGATGACGCTGAGCATGCATGGCATATGGCAATTATGACTGTGCTGTTGTCTGAATATGCCAATGAAAAGATAGATGTGCTCCGCACAATGACGATGCTTCTTATACATGACCTTGTTGAGATAGACGCAGGGGATACATATGCTTATGATGAAGAAGCCAAGAAAACCCAGCGTGAGCGTGAGTTAAAATGTGCTGACAGAATATTCAGTATTTTACCAGAGGATCAGGGAAAATATATGCGTGAATTGTGGGAGGAATTCGAGGCACAGGAAACACCAGAGGCAAAGTTTGCAAGAACTATGGATAACTTCCAGCCTGTAATTTTAAATGATGCTTCAAAAGGAAAAAGCTGGGCAGAAAAGGGTGTGCATCTTAGCCAGATATTAAAAAGAAATGCACGAACAGGAGAAGGCTCAGAAGAACTCTGGAAATATTCATATGAGAAACTTATAATGCCTAATGTGAAAAAAGGGAATATTAAAGAGGATTAAAATAGTAAAAATTCGAGTTAAGGGGGTAAAATTTACAAAAAAATAAAAAAATACCCCCTTAACTTGAAAAAAACATTTCTTTTGCTATAATAAAGATAGAAAATGCAAGAAATGGGGGCGCTTTATGAAGTTATATAAAAGAGAGAATTATCTGAAAAAAATCAGGGGATTCTATCATGATGCTGATATGATAAAAGTATTGACAGGTGTCAGAAGATGCGGAAAATCATCGTTAATGCAGACAATTATTGAAGAATTAAAAGAGTTGGGAATTCCAGAGGGGAATCTTATAAGAATAGACCTCGATTCAAGACAATATAAAGATATAAAAACTCCAAAACAGTTAGAAAGCAAAATAGATGAGTATGCTGATATACACGGATTAAAGTATTTGTTTATAGATGAGATTCAAAATGTTAAAGGCTTTGAAGAGGTAATTAATGCTTTTCGAGGAGAAGGAGATTATTCAATTTTTATTACGGGTTCTAATTCATATCTTTTAAGTGGTGAACTAATAACAAAGCTTACAGGAAGGTATATAGAATTTGAAATGATGCCGCTTTCGTTTGAAGAATATATAGACATGAAGAAATTTTATGGCAAAGAAGTGAGTTATAATCTGACAGATGAATTAGACAGATATCTTATTGAAGGAGGATTCCCTAGAACAATTTTTTATGATAATCCAGACGATAAGAGAACATACATTAAGAGCGTTATAGGAGAAATATTAGAAAAGGATATTAAGCACAGGGTAAAGATTCGCAACGTTTCAGTTTTTGAAAAAGTGCAGACATATCTCATTAACAACTTTGGTTCAACAACTAGTTTGAAGAGTATGCTGAAAGAACTCCATAAATCTGGAATGGATATAAAAAGAGAAACTTTGAACCGTTATATTAATATATTAATGGATGCAAAAATAATATATGAATGTAAAAGGTTTGATTTAAAATCCAAAAAATCTATAAATGGTGAGCAGAAGTATTATTTATCAGATATGGGTTTCTATTTTGCAACAAATACTGATAACAGAATTAATTATGGACCAGCCCTTGAAAATGTTGTTTTTAACTATGCAAAATCAAAGGGGTATGATATCAGTATTGGAAGAATAGGAAAGTTAGAATGTGATTTCATTATGAGAGATAATATGAACAACTATGGTTATGTGCAGGTGACGATGACAACAATGTTAAACAGAGAAACAGAGGATCGAGAGTATGCTCCATTAGAGATGATTAAAGATAACTATCCTAAATATGTGCTTACAAGAAATGATATGATACAAAAAAGAAATGGAATCATTCATGAAAATATACCGCAGTTTATGGCAGCTGGAAAGCTTTTCTAAGGATGCTCCAGCATAACCACAACGCGGAATTCCTGCTTTTCCTCCGAGTAAACATAATTGAGCAGACCATTATATTTATCTGCAATACGTTTTACACTTTTAAGACCATATCCGTGAAAACCAGTGTCCTGTTTTCTGGAATGAAGTTTTCCGTCATGGCCTAAAGGAGATGATTTGCATGAGTTAGCAATACTTATAAGGTCAGCGTTGCCGCCTCTGATAAGAGAAACATTACAATCTATATATGGTTCATCACATGATAGGGATGCATCAATGGCGTTATCAAGAAGATTGCAGAATATGGAAGTGAAATCCTGTGCGGGCAGATATTCAAGGGTGTTGGCGCGGATGTCTGCCTCAAAGCTTATTCCTGAATTACTACATTGTTCGGCATATCTTGAGATAATTACATTAAGTATATCAATTTTGCAATATCTTTTGGATTTTCTTAGTGCATCACTTCCCAGAATGTTATTGATATATCTGGTTATTTCGTCAATATGTTTTCCATCATTCAGCTGGCTGATAGTATTAAGGTGGTTCTTAATATCGTGAATAAGGATGTGCTGTTTCTCATTAACTTCCTGAACATAATTATAATAATGTTCAGTGTCAGTCTCTTTCTGTAATTCAATCTGCAATCTGGCATATTCAACATTTTTTTGGCTGATATCCTGCTGCAGATAGAAAGTCAGGATATTGATTGAGAGCAGCAGAACCAGACATATGAATACAATAACAGAGTCAGAGCCAGACAATTTACCGTTGAGACATATATAGCCAAGAGAAACGGTAATGATAGAGGATATAACAGGTATCAGATACAGCATAAGGGTGCTTTTGCGTATAGAAGCATTATTGACTGTATCTTTAGAGAAAATTCTGGTTACTAACTGTGAAATACATAAATAGACAGATTTGCTTAATATAACAAATGTAAATGCCGAACTATGTATGTTTCCATCACGGAATGCATATATCGTTATGTCAGGAATAGCTGCGGCAATAAGTCCTTCTGATAATGCCATAAGAATTGTCAGGGCAAGGGCATGAAACAGTGCCCAAACCGGTTTTGAATCATAATTAAGCACGATGCAGCACAGATAGACAATGAATGAGCAAAATGCATTGAGTGCCGCATTAGTGAGAATTGCTACAGGTATAAGCAGACTGAACATGCCAATAGTGATTAAAAGAGATAAAAATGTGTTCTTTCGTGAAGTAAATATCCGGTTGCAGTATAGCCATAGAATAATGGCTTCTATAAGATATACAAATAAATAGTACAATATTAAATTCATAAATCCCCCTCTGATTAATAAACTAGCGCAATGTTGTAAGAAATGCCGAATAGGTATTAAAAAAATCATTATACTTGCGCAAGGCAATATCAGCGTAAAGATGATTTTTCATATATATTCTGCTGTTATTATAAGACATAATATAATTCATATTTACTATATAACATCGATGGCTCTGATAAAAGCTCCCAGACGGAAGCATTGATTTAATGCTGGCAAGAGTCTGAGTGGTTGTATATGTATCTGAAACCGTGTAAATAGTAAGATTGCGGCGGTGAGGATTAACCTCCACCATAATGATATCCTTTGCTGATAATATATATGTTGTGCCTTTACATTTTACAATAATCCTGCCGCCAATAGAATTGAATTCAGATATGGCGTCTTCAAGGTTACGCATAAAACGTTTACTTTCAACAGGCTTTGAAATATAACGAAATACATGAAAGCGCATGGCTTCGTCAAGATATTCCGGAAACGAAGTTATAATAATTATTATTGCTGCCGGATAAGATTTAACAAGCGAATTACCAACGGAAATGCCATCTATGCCAGACATCTGGATATCTAAATATACAATATCGGGTTTGATATCTGAAGCCAGAATGTCTTCACCAGAGTGAAATATGTAAATATCAGGTCTTTTCAGTTTATGTTCAATATAATAACTTTCGCACAGAGTTATAATCTGCTCGCATACCAAATTGTCATCATCACATATAAATATATTCATTATCCAATCTCCATAAAATTAAGCTATTGTTATTATAACTGATGAGAATATTAAAATAAATGTTATTTTAAACATGAAAAGTGTCATTTCACGCAATTGATATTGAATTAATAAAATAGATGTGGTATTAAAGGCTTATATAAAGCGTCGTTTTATTAGTTTGAAACATAGGAGGTATATTTTGAAAAAGAACAAGGCAGAAAAGATAGTAAAGGTATTGGATACGGTTTTAAAACTGGAAGCTAATTCTGCATCATGTGTATTTGCATATGAACCTAAAGCGCCTAAAGAATTAGAAAGATTTAAGAAGACAAAGTAATGGCGTCAGGTAGAAAGTTAATTATTAATTGGCTGATAAAAAGCAAAGCTATTAAAGATGATGAGCGTGAATTATATGAGTATGCACTTTATAGTATAGTATTGCTTATATCGCCAGCATTTATTTCTATAGCAATAGGCTGCATTATGGGTATTCCAATTAATGGAGTGCTGATGGTTATACCTTTTTTATTCTTGAGAAAATTCAGTGGGGGATTCCATGCCAAGCATGCATGTACATGTTTTGTGGGTTCATCAATATTAGTTACAGTGTTTTTATGGATTTCGACTAAGATTAATAGTGGCCTATTGTTATACATGGTAACTGCTATTTCGGTTGTGGGATTATGCATATTTTCTCCGATTCAGTCAGATAACAGAATCATAGAAGAAAATGAAAAACATACATATAGAAAGATAGTCATGCGGCAATTAGCAATCTATGTTGTGGTTGCAATAATAGCAGATATAGTTGGAAAAGAAATTGTTACTATTTGTATGTTTTTAGGAATAATAATTACGGCTGTAATGCAGGTGCCATGTGTAATTTATCAAGCAAGAATATGATGAAATATTAGTTGAAATAGCATTTGTATTAAAAGTTTAATTGAATGTGAAAAGGAGATTGCTTTATGATTAAAAAAATAAAAAGAATAGTAATACCTATGATAACTACTGTGTTGATAGCTGGAAGTTGTATGGTAGTATCAGCAGGAACAGAAAGAGATAGTATTACATCAGGAGGGCTTACAATGGAATATAGTGTAACAGCTACTGACCATAGGGCATCGGCAGGAGCGTCTGTTAACACATGCTCAGACCTGTATGTGACAGGAACAGCATATAAACATCTCATAGGAAGAGAACCAGAACCAATGAATTTGGGAAATTCAGCATCACAGTCATATAGTGTTTATGCATATGTTTCGTCAGAATATACATATTTTGAAAAAATAAAGGCAACATTTGGCGCAAATAGTAATGATGATGACGTGGTAAAAGCAGGACTTATGGCTACATATTAAAATTGTCAGGTATAGATTGTTGGAATATACAATCTATACCTGAGTTAGTGGGGAATATGAGAAAAATTAATTTATTTATAGGGATGGTATTAACTACTGTTTTATTAGCTGCCTGTGGGCAGCATAATAAACCGGAATTTAAAGGAGACATATCTGGGGAAAATGATTTGGAGCAGACGCAGTCGTATTTTACTAATGGAATGCATGAAGTAACAAAATGTCCAACGGGATATTATTACATGTCAGAGCAGGAAATGGCAGGGGTTAATCTGTTAAAATATTATGATAATGAGGAACAGAAAAGCATAGTTCTATGCAACAAACCACAGTGCGAACATAATTCTAAGGAATGTATGGCATATCTGGATATGTCAGAATATAAGCCCAAAATATATTACTACAATTCTTTCATATATATGATTAGGATGAATGGGGATTTAGAGCAGATCAGTGCTGATGGTTCAGAACGGATTGTATTAGGAAATGTATGCAATTCAGGCAGTTCAGATACAATAAATGTAAGTTTTAATGGGGATACAGCATATATCAGCAAGGAGAATGAGGAAGGAATTAATGGGGATATAAAAGTAGAGATATATGCTTTTAATATCCAGACGAAGGAATCAAAAAGGATATACAGCGAAACATCGTATGGGCTGGGAATAAAATCATTGAACACATATGGTGGAAATACTTATTTTATAAAGATGAATGTATCAAAGGATGATAATGATTTGTATTCGATATCAAGTGACGGATTATATCAGATTCAGGACAATGATGTTAAATGTGTAATTACGGATAACATATATGGATATTGTATAGATTCTAAGATGCATAATCTATATTACAGCAGGCTTGATGATACAGGAATATATATGTATAATACAGATAGTTGTGAGAGCGTAAAGATATTTGAAGACCCTGAAGGAAGTCAGTGTTTTACTCTTACATATGATGGTGAATATATATGGTTAGATGATACAATATATAAAGATGCGGCAAAATACTTTAATAAGCAGAGCCAGACTCTTAATTATACGATATATCAATTGAGTAAGGATGGGGAGCTGATTGCCAGGAGAGTACTTGATGATGATGAGAAAATATTTGCGATAATGCATGGTGACAAGACCAGAATGTTTATGTTTTCATTAAAAAAAGACGCAATAATATATATTGATAAAAGTGACATTGCTAATGGGGATATTAAGGAGTTTAGGTAGATGAAGGAACTGGGGAGGCTGCTTAATAAAAAAACAATTATGATTATGATAGCCGCGGCATTTATATGTGTTGCGGCTGTTGTTGCAAGAGACTTCTCAGATTGCGGAATAGATAATTATAATGTGAAAGTAAGAGAGTATCACTGGCTGGAGGCAGGACATACAGATGATGAAAGAAAACAGCATCTGGACAGCCTGTCTTCAGATGAAAGAAGGATATATAAAAGACTTGCAAAAGAATATGATATCAGAACGGAATATATAGAGGGATATCGTGACAATGTAAATGCGGTTATTTCTAATGCACAGAATATGAAAAAGTTCAGCGTGTTTGGAACAACGGACTCGGTGGCTAATATAGATAAAACAGAAAGAGATTATTCAAGAATTAAGGATGTTAATGTTACGAAAGTCAGCAGCAGGGCAATAGAGCAATATCTTCAGCATGATATATCTATATATGTCATGTTAGCGTTGATGATATATGTTATCTATAACATATACGAGTACAGAGATAATGGGATGTGGCAGCTTACATATACGGCAAAGAATGGACGCATGCGGTTTTCGGCATGTTCAGTGGCTGCGATGTTTATTATAATTGCTGTACAAATGTTTATTATGAATATATGTGCAGCGGGTGGAATGCTGTGCATATATGGAGGAAATAAAATATTAACAGAGCCGGTTCAGTGTCTTACAGGATATAGCAGTTATACACTCCCGGTCAGTGTGATTACTTATCTGTTTATAAGATATTTTATTAATTCAATGATAATTATTACATTATCGCTTATTGTATCTGTGATATTTGCACTGTGCAGAAAAAGAATAAGTTCTGTGGTTATAGTGGGGATTATTGCCGGAATAGAGGCTTATGCATATCAGAATATATCTTTGCAGAGCAGATTCAGAATATTCAGAAAGATTAATATAATAAATATAATGGATGTCAATGCCATGCTTAAAGACTATGAGAATATAGTATATGGTAATATATCAGCAGGCATGGCAGCTATGCTGTGTGTTGTATGTCTGGTAATATCAGTGCTTATGATGAGCATTCTTATAATAATGGGGAAGTATATCAGACCGGGTAAAAAGACAGGTGTAATAGATAAGATTATTGAAAAAATCAGACATGGCATACAGAAACTTCTGGGACAGCTTCCACATTTGTGTAAGGAAATATATAAGCTGCTGATAACAGGAAAAGGCTGGCTCGTAATTGCAGTGGTAGTGTTTATCACAATATTTATATGTAATAGCCAGAAAGTAATTTATTCAGATGATGAAAAGAAAAAAGATGAATATTATCAGGAATATGGAGGAAAAGATTACAGCGGATTTACAGAAATTATAGAATTAAGGAAAGCAGAAGTTAAAGAAGCTGCGGAAAAACTTGAAGAAGCGCAGGAACAATTTGAAAAAGGTGAGATAGATGAAAATACTGTAAGTAAATATGTATATAATTATATGGACTCAACAAGACTTCTTGACAGCATGAACGAATATATGGAACAGATTAATTATGTGGAAGAAGTAAATGCACAGTACGGAATAGAAGCATACGTTATGTCACAGAGAGGATACAATCAGATATTAGGAGATAATGCGAAGATAAGAAAGCTTATTATATACATAATACTTGGCTTTGGAATAGTGCTTATTGCTGAATCTGAAAATGCTTTAGAGTATAAAAGCGGAATGAACATGCTGCTTGGCTCATCAGCAAGGGGAAGAATATGGGGAAAGGCAGTCAAATCAGGTGCGGTATGTATAATAGCAGCAATTATAGCTGTAATTGTGAATATAACAGAAATGTCAGTTATGTCTCATACATATGGAATGCCATATATAGATGCACCGCTTATAAGTCTGTCTTTTATGAAAGTTGGGAAAATGCTGAGATACATAACGATAAAACAGTATATGATTATGCAGCTTGGGGTATATATCTTATATTCTTTACTGGTATCGATAGAAACTATGGCTGTATCAAGATATATATTTAAAAAGAATTCTAACAGGGAGGTTCCGCTGCTGATAGTGCTTAATACAATAGTGCTGTTTATTATTATATGAAAGAGGGGGATATGTATGCATTTTAATAAAATGATAATTGCAGGCCTGCTGGTGTGCTGCAGCTTAACGGCAGTGGCATGTGGTAAGAATAGAGAAAATACATCAGTTGTTACATCAGAGTACAATGCGGCTAATGTAAAAGACTATGAAGAAGATGGCGTGAAATACAGAGAAGAAACAGGAGCAAAGCAGACGATTATATATCCGTTAATGGAACACGACTGTGCCGATATGGAACAGGCTGCAGTCTGCTCCATAAATGGAAAGCAGAGTGAGACAGATGTTAGAGATAAAGATACATCATATATAATTATCAGCAGTTTTAAATGGCCTGTACTTTATAATGATGATGATGTAGAAAAAATTGTATACAAAACATACAATGCCAGGGTGCGGCTGGGAATAGAAGATGATTTGTCAAATGAATACCAGAATAAAAAGAAGCTGAAGATGGATAAGGCTGACATAACAGCAGGTGAACAGGAACAACTGAAAATGATTCTTTGTCTTGAACTGAAATCAACAAATGATTCATGGTATATGAACAAGCAGTCGCCAGAATCTGAAAGACAGGCAAAAAATGAAGTGCTGAATTCTGTTTTAGTTGAGGCAGAGATATCTTATAAAGATGGGACAAGTCATACAGACTACTACAAACTAGAAACAATTGAAAATGGTAATTCGGTAAACATATTTAAATTAAGTGAATAATCAGCAGACGGAAATTCAGCAGATGGAAAAGTGTGGTAGAATTGCAAACACAAGCCTGCTATGATATACTTAACTTGTATGCGGTCTGGATGATGGCATACTTAGAATTGATATATGAAAGGCGGATACGAGATGAACGACAGATATCAGACACCACTTGCGGAAAGATACGCAAGCAAGGAAATGCAGTACATTTTCTCTCCTGACATGAAGTTTAAGACATGGAGAAGACTCTGGATTGCATTAGCAGAGACAGAGCATGAACTTGGACTTCCTATTACACAGGAGCAGATTGATGAGCTGAAGGCTCACAAGGATGATATTAACTATGAGGATGCCAAGAGACGAGAGAAAGAAGTAAGACATGATGTTATGTCACATGTATATGCTTACGGACTTCAGTGCCCTAAGGCTAAAGGTATCATACATCTTGGAGCAACTTCATGCTATGTTGGTGATAACACTGATATCATCATCATGACAGAAGGCTTAAAGCTTGTTCGTAAGAAGCTTGTTAATGTTATTGATGAGCTTTCTAAGTTCGCAGATAAATATAAGGCACAGCCTACACTGGCTTTCACACATTTTCAGCCAGCACAGCCAACTACAGTTGGTAAGAGAGCTACATTATGGCTCAACGAATTAGTTATGGATCTTGAAGATCTTGACTATGTACTTTCTACAATGAAGCTTTTAGGCTGTAAGGGTACAACAGGTACACAGGCTTCCTTCCTTGAACTTTTCAATGGAGATCAGGATAAGATTCGCCAGATTGACGGAAAGATTGCAGAAAAGATGGGATTTGACGCATGCGTTCCAGTTTCAGGACAGACATATTCAAGAAAAGTTGATACAAGAGTGCTTAATGTACTTGCAGGAATTGCTGCGAGTGCACACAAGTTCTCTAATGATATCAGATTATTACAGCACCTTAAGGAAGTTGAAGAACCATTTGAAAAATCACAGATTGGTTCATCAGCTATGGCTTACAAGCGTAATCCTATGAGAAGCGAACGTATGGCGTCACTTGCTGATTTCGTTATCAGTGACGCACTTAACCCAGCTATTGTTTCATCTACACAGTGGTTTGAGAGAACACTTGATGATTCAGCTAACAAGAGAATGTCAGTTCCAGAAGGCTTTCTCGCTGTTGACGGAATCCTTGATCTCTACTTGAATGTTGTTGACGGACTTGTTGTATATGACAAGGTTATCATCAAGCATATGATGGCAGAGCTTCCATTCATGGCAACAGAGAATATTATGATGGACGCTGTTAAGGCTGGCGGAGACAGACAGGAGCTTCATGAGAAGATAAGAGAGCTTTCTATGATAGCAGGAAAGAGAGTTAAACAGGAAGGTCTTGATAATAATCTTCTTGAGCTTATTGCAGCAGAGCCAATGTTCGGTGTTACTCTTGAAGAGTTACAGTCAAAGCTTGATCCTATGAAGTATGTTGGCCGTTCTAAGGAACAGGTTGACGAGTATCTTGCTAATGTTATCAAGCCTATTCTTGATTCTAATAAGGAAGAGCTTGGTATGAAGGCAGAGATTAATGTTTAATCAATAATTGTATGTGCGCGGAAAGCATGCACAGGAAGGAGTTAACATGAAGGTTGTATTAGTTAATGGCAGCAGAAGAGATGCGGGCTGTACATATACAGCACTTTCTGTTGTTGCTAAGGAATTAGAGGCACAGGGTATTGAGACTGAGATAGTTGCAGTTGGCAGCAGAGTTGTAAAAGGCGAGCTTGATGCAGTAGTTAAGGAAGTCGGTGCAAAGGTTACAGATGCAGACGGACTTATCGTTGGTTCACCTGTATACTATGCTTCTCCAACAGGAGAGATAATGATGTTCCTCGACAGATTATTTGGTGCATATGGCAATGAGCTTCGTTACAAATGTGGTTCTTCAATCGCATCTGCCCGCCGTGGTGGAACAACATCAACTGTTGATGTGTTGAATAAGTATTTCCAGATTAACCAGATGCCGGTTGTGTCATCTAATTACTGGAATATAGTACATGGCAATACTCCAGATGAAGTTGTAAAGGACGAGGAAGGCATGCAGACAATGAGACTTTTAGGTCAGAATTTTGCATGGCTTGTTAAGTCAGTAGAGGCAGCGAAGAAGGCTGGAATTGAGCTTCCACAGGGCGAGAATAAGATAAAGACTAACTATATCAGATAATTTAAGAATAATTCATAAATATTTAATGTGATATCGAAAAGGTGTGTTGTATATATAATATATGACACATCTTTTTTGTTTACGGGAGAGCCGGGGTAATAAAAGGATAGAGATAATATTTAAGGAGAATAATCTTGAAATCTTACAATAGGAGAAAACTTATGAAGAGAATAATTCTTTGGGCAGTGATACTGCTTGTTGTACTTATTGCCGCAATCGTAGCATGCGCCCTGATAAGTTACCACAGACAGCCAGAACTTACTGCTGACGAGATGAAGCAACTTGATGAACAGGGCATATGGAAAGAGAGAACAAGTGCCGAGCGTGCACGCATTATCGAGGATAATGATGAGGCACTTAAGGAGAGAATAAGAATGATAAGCAATGCGAAGGAAGAAGTTATTCTCTCTACATTTGACTTCAGGTCTGATGACAGCGGAAAGCTTATGCTTGGCGCACTTATAGACGCTGCCGACAGGGGAGTATCGGTCAATGTTATAGTTGACGGGGTATCCGGTTTTACCAAGATGAAGGGCAATCCTGATTTTAAGGCACTTGCGTCATCAGACAATGTGAATGTGAAGATATACAATAAGGTCAATCCTTTTAAGCCGTGGCAGTCAATGGGAAGGCTTCATGACAAATATGTCATAGCCGACAGGACTAATTATATACTTGGCGGAAGAAATACATTTAACTATTTTCTGGGAGCATATCCGGGACATAAGAATTACGACAGGGATGTGCTTGTGTACTGCGAAAGTCCTGATGAAACCAGCTCTGTGAAAGATGTTCTTGCTTATTATGAGAGTGTCTGGAACTATAAGGAGAGCAAGGCATTTTTAAAGAATAACAAATGTGCAGGTAATAAAAAGGTCAAGGCGGCAAGGAAAGAACTGCTTGATAATTACAACATTTATTATGCAGATAACAAAGATTACCTGACTGACACTGATTATACAGATGAAACAGTTGAAGTCAGCAATATAGCACTTCTTAGTAATCCGATAGAATGTGGCGCGAAAAAACCGGTAGTGTGGTATCAGCTTACTAAGCTCATGGAGCAGGCGGATTCGCAGGTTAAGATACATACGCCTTATATTATCTGCAATGAGTATATGTATGACGGATTAAAGAAGGTATGCGATTCTGTTGAAAATGTGTCACTGATGACTAATTCGGTAGGCAATAATGGCAATCCATTTGGATCAGCAGATTATTATGCGCATAAGGATAAGGTGCTTGGCACAGGGCTTGAAGTGTGGGAATATGAAGGCGGCTATTCATACCACGGCAAGTCAGTTCTTATTGATGATAATATCTCTGTGGTCGGTTCTTTTAATATTGATATGAGAAGTGCTTATCTTGATACCGAACTTATGCTGGTTATTGACAGCCCGGAGATTAATAGACAGTTAGGGACAGCAATGGAAGAGTATGAGCATAGTGCAAGAAAGGCTAATGCTGATGGCACATACGATAATCCATATAATGTGCAGCCTGTGGAGCTTACTCCTAAGAGAGAACGCAGAATGAAGCTGATTAAGAATTTCCTGTTGTGGACGAGGTATTTGTTCTAGATATCTGTTCTGGACCGGATATATTCTGGATTTGTAAATTACATGGCATGAGCAGGGCGTCAGGTTGGCGAAGGCAGCAGGCTGATGAGGTTGTCGGGCTGATGCGGCTGGCAGGCTGATGAGGCTGTTGGGTTGATGTGATCGGCAGGCCGATGTGGCTGTCAATCTGATGTGATTGTCAGTCTCTGTGGGGAAGACCTACGAAAGTGGTATTAATTGTAACTTGAGTAGGTTTTTATAATGAAGTTTTTGATTGCAAGCAGATGAAAAGCCCACTAATTAATAAAAAAGAGTGATTTTAGTAGGTCTTTTTACTGCAAATGATGCGGTATTATAAAATAAAGGTGGGCAAAAAACCTACTCAAAAGAGCTATATTAGCGATTGAGTAGGTCATCGGGCTGGAATAACAGTGCTCATGCAGGTTAAATGACCTACGAAATTATACGTTTGATAGGTTTGAGTAGGTTTTTCTTGTGGTGAATGCCTGTAGCAGTCTGGAAAGCTCATCTCAGATTTAATGGCTAAGAAAAAGTTTGAAAAAACTTTTGAAAAAAGTCAAAAAAGTGCTTGACATATATCAAGTTTTAATATTATAATAGCAGAGCAGTTTGCGAGAGAAATCAAGCGAATTGTTCTGAATGTGGGGTCTTAGCTCAGCTGGGAGAGCATCTGCCTTACAAGCAGAGGGTCACAGGTTCGAGCCCTGTAGGCCCCATTTCTTTTTAAGACATTCAGCATATAATATGGCGAGATAGCTCAGTTGGCTAGAGCACACGGTTCATACCCGTGGTGTCGTGGGTTCAAATCCCTCTCTCGCTACTATCTAAAGTGGAGGCAGTCAATGCTTCCACTTTTTTTGCGCGAGTAGCGATGAGAGAAGCCATGGAAAGTTTACAGCCGTGCTTGCACGGACTGGGAACTTTGTATGGCTTTACGAGGAGCACCGCGACAACGACAGAACGAAGTTCTGGAGTATGAGCTGCTCGCGCAACCCGCGGCGATGAGCCAGCTCACACAGGAGGGGAATAATGACACATTTACAGGAAGAACTGTTTAAGTTACAGGATACGGTGTACAGGAATTTTCACAGCAGCCTTATGCCGGGGGTAGATAAAGAGGCTGTTATAGGAGTAAGAACTCCGGTTTTAAGAGCATTTGCAAAGAAATTCTCTAAGACGGAGGAGGCGGAACAGTTTATGACGGAGCTGCCACATAAGTATTATGAAGAAAATAATCTTCATATGATGCTGATTGCACAGATTAAGGATTATGATAAATGTATTAGTGAAACCGAGAAGTTTCTGCCACATATTGATAACTGGGCAACCTGTGATTCACCGCTTCCAAAATGTTTTGATAAGAATAAAGAAGATATTCTTGAAAGGGCGAAGAAGTGGATTGCAGCAGATACCACATATGTTAAAAGATACGGAATGGGCGTTATGATGCGCCTGTTTCTTGATGAAGATTTTAAAGAAGAATATATACAGCTTGTTGCAAGCATAAAGTCAGAGGAGTACTATGTAAATATGATGATTGCGTGGTATATGGCTACAGCGCTTGCAAAGCAGTGGGATGCGGCGGTTCCTTATATACAGGAGCGCAGGCTTTCTGAATGGGTACACAGAAAGTCAATCCAGAAGGCTGTAGAGAGTTATCGTATTACTCCGGAACAGAAGGAATATTTAAAGGGTTTAAGATAAGGTTATGAAATCAAATGAAATAGATATGACGACAGGTTCTCTGCCGAAGAAAATATTAATGTATTCAGTGCCGCTTATGCTGTCAAATGTGCTTCAGGTTATGTTCAACCTGTGCGATGTGGCGGTAGTTGGTAAATTTGTGGGACCGCTGGCGCTTGGTGCGGTAGGTTCAACGAGTATAATTATCACATTGACAACCGGTATCCTGCTAGGACTTGCAGGAGGTGTCAACGCAGTAGTCGCGCTGTTTGTAGGGGCTAAGAATAGTTCAAATGTAAAGAGGGCAGTCCACACTTCAATTGTAATATGCATGATTGCGGGACTGCTGCTGCTTTTGTCTGGACTGTTCCTTTCAAGACCGGTGCTGAATCTTATAGGAACTAAGAAAGAACTGATAGATGGCGCCGTTATATATCTTACAATATATCTTCTTGGTTCACCGGCTCTTGCCATGTATAACTATGGTAATGCCGTGTTAAGTGCAGTTGGAGATACTAAAAGACCGCTTATGTATCTTATTACATCGGGGATAATTAATGTAATACTTAATCTGTTCTTTGTAATAGTGTGTAAGCTTGGGGTTGTCGGTGTTGCACTGGCAAGTATAATATCACAGTATATATCAGCATTTCTGATACTTAAATTCCTGTTTGGCTGTGGCAAGGATTATGGGCTTTATATAAGAAATATAGGAATGGATTCGCATATAGCAGCGAGAGTGTTAAAGATAGGATTGCCTGCAGCAGTACAGTATTCACTTTTTGCAGTTGCCAATCTCTATATACAGTCAGCAGTCAATTCATTTGACCATGTAGTTGTTGAGGGCAATTCGGCTGCGGCTAATGCTGATAATATTGTGTATGATATGATGGCGGCATTCTATACTGCATGTACAAGCTTTATAGCGCAGAATCTGGGAGCAAGAAAGCGTGACAGGATTAAGAAAGCATATCTTGTTACACAGATGTATTCATTTCTTATAGGAGCAGTGCTTGGTGCATTGCTTGTAGTTTTCAGGACACAGTTTCTTAGCCTGTTCACAAGTGATCCGGATGTATTGCATTATGGCTCAATAAGACTTGGAATAATGGGATGCTCTTATTTTATATCCGCATTTATGGATAATGCGGCAGCGGGAGCAAGAGGACTTGGCAGAAGCGTTATACCTACAATAATAGTTATAATGGGTTCTGTTGTATTCAGAATCATATGGGTGTGTACAATATTTGCAAGTATACATACACTGATGTCACTCTATCTTGTGTATGCGAGTGCGTGGGCATTTACATCTATTATAGGAACGGCATATTTTATAATAATATTCAGAAAGACTTTAAGATAATCACATACATTTTACAAAATCTTTACGAACGTGAGATTATGCATTTTACATAACATTGATAACATACCCTCTGCAAGCAGATGCAGAGGGTTTTCTTTTTTTGAGACGACTCACATATCATTCGGTCAGGAAACTGATTCAAGCCCCTACGAAAATCTTCTGTTAATGCTTGCAAATAAAAAAAGAGGAAGGTAACGGAAGTTATGAGAAAAGGAATTAAAAAGTTACTTACAGTTGCATTAACAGCAACATTAGGTCTTGCAACATTAGCAGGCTGTGGTTCATCAAGTGCAGATGGTGGCTCAGCAAACGGAGGCACAACTAAGGAGATTTCAGGAAAGATTCAGTTAGCAGGAAGTACATCAATGGAAAAGATGTGCGGCGCTCTCATGGAAGCATTCATGGAAGAATATCCTAATGTAACAGTAACAACAGAATATACAGGTTCAGGCGCAGGTATCGAGTCAGTAACATCTGGAACAGTTGATATCGGTAACGCTTCAAGAGCTTTATCAGACAAGGAAAAGTCAGCAGGTATTGAAGAGAACATCGTAGCTATTGATGGTATTGCAATGATTACTGACAAGAACAACAAGGTTACTAATGTAACAAAGCAGCAGCTTACAGACATCTACACAGGTAAGATTACTAACTGGAAGGACCTCGGTGGTTCAGACGAAGCTATCGTAGTAATCGGCAGAGAGGCAGCCTCTGGTACAAGAGGAGCATTTGAGGAACTTCTTGAAGTTAAGAATAAATGTGCATATGCACAGGAACTTGACAGTACAGGTGCTGTACTTGCCAAGGTTGCAGCAACTCCAGGTGCAATCGGATATGTTTCATTAGATGTAGTTGATAAGACAGTTGCAGCTTTAAAGCTTGATGGTGTAGATGCAACAGAGGATAACATTAAGGCTGGTAAGTATACACTTTCAAGACCATTTGTAATGGCTACTAAGGGTTCTGTTTCATCACAGAGTGAGCTTGTTCAGACATGGTTCAACTTCGTAAAGTCTGACGCAGGCAAGAAGGTTATCAAGGGCGTAGGCTTAATTCTCCCAGAGTAAGCCGCGGTTAATATAGATTCTGAATGGAGAGATTGACATGGATGAGGTTATAAATGTTGGTATGAACAAAATAAATAAAACGCCAGAAGCTGTTAAGGCAACGGCAAATAGTTCGTTAAAGGGTAATAAAAAGTCAAAGCATGCAAGTGAAAGCGTGGCACAGTTTATATTCCTTATATGTGCAATAGTAGCTATCCTGGCAGTCTGCTCCATTACTATCTATATGTTCATAAAAGGAACAGAGAGTCTTAAAAGTGTCGGAATAGCAGATCTGCTCTTTAAAACAGTATGGGCACCAACGGCTACACCACCTGCATATGGAATTGTATACATAATTCTTTCATCAATTGCAGGAACAACACTTGCGATTCTTCTCGGTGTTCCAATTGGATTATTAACAGCAGTTTTTTTGACAGAGATAGCAGGAAAAAAACTTGCAGCAGTAGTTCAGCCAGCGGTTGAACTGTTAGCAGCAATTCCTTCTGTTATATACGGACTTCTCGGATTAATGCTATTAAACCCCCTCCTTTATAAATTAGAAAAGCATGTATTCGCGAATTCCACAACACATCAGTACACAGGAGGAGCCAACCTCCTGGCTGCAGTGCTGGTGCTTGCAATAATGATACTTCCAACAGTTATCAATATGAGCGCGTCAGCAATCAGGGCAGTTCCAATGAATTTAAGAGCAACATCACTTGCTCTTGGAGCAACTAAGATACAGACAATATTCAAGGTTGTAGTTCCAGCAGCCAAGTCAGGGATTATAACAGGCATCGTATTAGGTATAGGAAGAGCCTTAGGTGAGGCAATGGCTATTAATCTGGTAGCCGGTGGTTCAGTAAATCTTCCGCTTCCATTTAACTCAGTAAGATTTCTTACAACACAGATTGTAAGTGAGATGAGTTACGCAGATGGAGTACACAGACAGGTTCTTTTCACAGTAGGACTTGTTCTTTACATTTTCATAATGATTATTAACCTGATAATTACATTTATGCAGAAGAAAGGGGAGAAAGCAAATGGATAATCTTAAAGCCAAGAAAAGACATCCGGAAGAAATAGCAGTTTATACAGCAATATATGTATGTGCAGCATTTTCAGTTCTCCTGCTTTTGGGAATTATTATATATGTGTTCGCAAAGGGCGCAAGGCGTGTAAACTGGGCATTTCTTACAGGTGTTACATCAATTCTTCACGGAACTGTGGGAATTGCCGGTAATATTCTGAACACATTGATAATAATATTACTTACTATGATAATTACAACGCCAATCGGTGTAGGTGCTGCAATTTATTTAAATGAGTACGCCAAACCGGGAAAGCTTGTTACAGTTATAATATTTGCAACAGAGACACTTGCAGGAATTCCATCAATTATATTTGGCTTGTTTGGAATGCTTTTCTTCGGACAGTTATGTCACATGGGATATTCACTTCTGACAGGTTCTCTTACACTTACATTAATGGTGCTTCCGCTTGTTACAAGAAATACACAGGAAGCGTTAAAGACTGTACCTGACAGTTTCAGAACAGGAGCGGTAGGTTTAGGTGCAGGTAAATGGTACACAATCAGAACAATTCTTCTTCCGTCAGCAATGCCTGGAATTGTAACCGGAGTAATCCTTGCGATAGGAAGAATTATTGGAGAATCGGCAGCACTGCTTTTTACAGCGGGAAGTGCACATCTTCTTCCAAAGACTTTTGATGCATTTCTTGAGAAAATATTTCACTCGGGCGGAACACTTACAATTCAGCTTTATTTAAGCGCAAGCAAGGGTGAATTTGAGGTGGCATTCGGTATAGCGGTTGTACTTCTTGTAATTGTACTTCTTATTAATTTTGGTACAAAGAGGCTCGCTAAGAAGCTTGAAAAGCACTAATTTGGGAGGAATATATGAGCAATAAGATTAAAGTTAAAGTTGAAAATCTGAACCTGTATTATGGCGAGAATCACGCCCTTAAGGATGTGAACATGGATATACAGGAAAATGCGGTAACAGCATTTATTGGACCATCTGGCTGCGGTAAATCAACATTTTTAAAGACCTTAAACCGTATGAACGACTTAGTTGACGGCGTAAGAATAGATGGCAAGGTGCTTCTTGACGGAGAGGATATATATGAGCCGGGAGTTGATACAACTATTCTTCGTAAAAAGGTAGGTATGGTATTCCAGCAGCCGAATCCTTTCCCGATGAGCATATACGATAACATCGCTTACGGTCCAAGAGTTCACGGAATAAGAGATAAGAAAAGACTTGACCAGATAGTTGAGGAGAGTCTTCGTGGTGCAGCTATATTTGATGAGGTTAAGGACAGATTGAAAAAATCGGCCATGGGACTTTCAGGTGGACAGCAGCAAAGAATCTGTATTGCAAGAGCACTTGCAGTCCAGCCAGAGGTGCTTCTTATGGACGAGCCTACATCAGCACTTGACCCTATATCTACAGCCAAGATTGAGGAACTGATGGAAGACTTAAAGAAGAAATATACAGTAATCGTGGTAACACATAACATGCAGCAGGCAACGAGAGTTTCGGATCAGACAGCATTTTTCCTTGTAGGAGAGATGGTGGAGTTTGGAGATACTAAACAGATATTCTCTTATCCTCAGGATAAGAGGACAGAAGATTATATCACAGGAAGGTTTGGATGATGAGAAGTAAATTTGACGAACAGCTTGACAGACTTAACAAAGAAATGATGAAGATGGGTTCTGCAATCGAGGATTCAATAAGAAAGGCTGTTGATGCCCTTGTAAGACAGGATGCAGAGCTTGCTAAAAAGGTCATGATTCAGGACGAGGAGATTGACAGGGAGCAGAAGACTATTGAGAACATCTGCTTTAATCTTCTTATCCAGCAGCAGCCGGTTGCAAAGGATTTAAGAACTATAACAGCAGCCTTAAAGATGGTTACTGATATGGAAAGAATCGGTGACCAGGCAGCAGATATAGGTGAGATAACTATTAAGCTTTCTAACCAGTCATACATAAAGAAATTAGAGCATATCAATCAGATGGCTTCTGAGACAATGCTTATGTTAATCAGAAGTATTGAAGCATATGTTGAGAAAGACATGGATAAAGCGAGAAAAGTTATCGCGTATGATGATGTAGTAGATGATCTTTTTGAAAAGGTAAGAGATGACCTTATTGCAATGATACAGGTAGATTCAGCTAATGGTGAACAGGCTGCCGACTTGCTTATGGTTGCCAAGTATTTTGAGAGAATAGGAGACCATGCAACCAACATTGCAGAATGGGTAATATTTGCTCTTGATACGAAGGGAGGCTTCGATGAAAATGCTTCTGAACATTTGTAAGAATACTCATTTAACTGAAAAAAGATATGAATATCTTTACCTTCTGCTTAACACCCTTGCATGGTGTGCAATCGGATTCGTAGTGTGGGCGGTTGTAAGCATATTTGCATTCAAAGGAACGGAATGGATGTTTACATTCGTAGGATACTTCGGTCTTATCCCCGGCTTTATCGGAGGGGTTGTTGAGGCATGGAGGAATGAGAGGTAATAAGTGATGGATAAAACTGTTAGATTTGATGTAGTATCAAATTTAACGGTTTTATTTAATTGTTGAAAAAAATAAAAATATACTTGACCTTTTGCAAATTGAGGATTACAATAACTACGAATAAAAAGAAGAAAGGTGAAAATGAAATATGCGAAAAAGTAAATTTTTGAACTGTGTGATAGTTGCTTGTTTGGGAATAATTGTTGCCGGCAGCACTAAATATGTAAGTCAGAAAATGTGTTATGCAGAGGCTGACATTTATGATGGGAATTATCATGACATAGCCTTTGATTATGATAATGATAATGATATATTTGAAGAGACAGATTTATATACAGAGGAAAGAGAAAAGAGAAATACAACTTCTGCATATATATATAATAATAATTCGGCTGCAAGAATACCGGCAATTAGAGTTAAAGCAGGAGATTATACAGATTGTACATATGGTTCATACCAGAGTTGTGAAGTTGGTGAAGCAAAGTACTTATTGAATACAGTATATGAAGACGGATATAGAAGTGCTAGATTGTGGCTTGATCCAGGAAATGGACACCATATTTGTGTTCATTTTTTGTGGAGTCCAGATAGTATTTAGGATAAATGTGGCAATATGAAAAAGTATATATATAAATTTTTCAAAGTGTGCATACCTTTATTATTACTAGTGTTGATCACAGTATTTTTAATTAAAAAAGTTAATGGCGGTAATGTTTTTTTAAAAAAAATAGCATCACATGAAACATACGATACTGAAGAAGATGCGTTTGATTTGAGAAAAGAACAATGGAACACAGATAATAACGAAAGCTTTAATACTATCAGTGAATTTTCAGCGGTTATCTTCATGAAAACTTATGAGGTAAAGTCATTTACTGTTATTGGTAAGAATATACCAGATGAACTTCAGAATGTTAATCAGCTTAACTGGGAAGAGTATAGAAGAAATGGCGGTGTTCTTACAGGAGATTATTCTATAGTAAAGTTAATATATACGGTTACCGATCCTATATGTGAACGCGAATTTATGGGTAATTGTATTACAATTATTAATCAGGAATTAAGCAGAACTAAAAAAGAACCGCTGGCAATGTTTCCGTATGTATATGATACGCTAAACCCAAAGCATTTTCATTACCAGTTGGAACAAAACGTTACACAGGAATTTACGAATTATTATGTAGTCCCAGATGAATGGCTTGAAGAAGCTAACAAGCAGCAAACCTGTATATTCATCAATCCTAATGGACTCTCTTATGATGAAGATACAAGAGCTCTTGGTGTGACAGATGCCATGTTTTTTAAAATTCCAATTAGTAGCTTTGAACAAGAACAGGGAGACTGATAATGTTAATATATGAGTTGAAAAAAGCATTGAAATCACCAGGCTTTAAGTTGGCTTTGATTATATCAATTATAATTGTAATGATGGATTATGTTGTCAATGTAATGCCATTATTGATATCTAATCATGAATTGCTAATGGAACGCAGCAATATATATGAGGTGCTTCCATTTAACAGTTATGAAAAATGGATTGGTGGAAGAGAAACAAGCATTTCTGTTGCTTTTTTTATATTAGTACCGTTGATTGCTTCCATGCCATATGGAGATTCATATTTTAAGGATATGAATAATGGGTTGGGGAATTATATTCTGGTGAAGTGTGATAGCAGGAAGTATGTAAATGCTAAATACATAGCAACTTTTCTATCAGGAGCTATAGCAGTTGGAATACCTATGATATGCAGTTATCTAATATGTTCGATGACTATGTCTACATATGCACCGTTTCCAGACGATGGGATGAATATGATGATGCCCAAATCAAGTATGAGTTACATATATTACAAATATCCGTTATTATATCTTATAATATCTATACTTATGGTTATGGTATATGCAGGATGTATGGCAACAGTGGCAATGTGTGTTACTATATATACCAACAGAATATATATGGTTGAGATATTTCCTATGTTATTATCGGTGGCTATTATATCGTTTGGGGAGATAATTGAAAATAATGCAATCATGCCAATTAATTTCATTAACCCATCTTATTCATATCCGAGGCTGGTATATTATTTCATAACCGTAGGGATAATAACGTTATTTCCTTATATTAATGTAAGAGTATTCAGAAATGGTAAGTATGATAAATAAAAAATATATTAAATATTTAGTCATAATGTTTGGCATGCTTGTAGCAGCATTGGCTTTTTCTATATTAGAAATATTATATCTGGCAGAAAAAGATGGTAATCCTGCAAGAATAATCAGTATGCTGGATTATCTTGTTAACGCACAGAATGCAATTGTAACAGGAATTAACTTTTATATATTTGCAGTAATTATTGCATTGGGAACAATATTGCTTACAGACAATGATTATAGTTATAATACTATTATTAAATATGGAAGAAATAAATTGTATTATAGACAGATAGCTAAGATTATATTAATGGCATTATTTTTTTCAAGCAGCTTCTTTTTACGCGTTATATCGCCGCCGTAGCATTTAGCGAGCACGTCCTTACGCATTGCCTTTACGGTTTCGCGCGCTATTACCTTGCCGCCCACGGCTATCTGAATGGGAATTTCAAACATCTGGCGCGGAATATTGTCCTTAAGCTTCTCGGCTATTCTGCGCGCTCTCGGATATGCCTTTTCGGAGTGAATAATAAA
>ENA-UERX01000536-UERX01000536.1-human-gut-metagenome-genome-assembly--contig:-NODE-536-length-28071-cov-13.966957_pt1 | contig 28071 bp, 28 predicted proteins | sample MGYA00242992_ERZ507993 | MGnify/ENA primary metagenome ERZ507993 (study PRJEB26167, sample SAMN06115487) | human gut metagenome | host: Homo sapiens | place: China:Chongqing | collected 2015-04-10... | reverse complement strand
TTGCATACAGATGTAAAGACAAACAATTGCCGTATTATGCATGCTCGCTGGGAGCAAGCCGGACCTTATGAGTGGGTGTTTACCATTCAGGCCGACCGCTTTCTGCGGAATATGGTTCGTGCGATAGTCGGTACATTGGTAGAAGTGGGGCGTGGTAAACTTACGGTAGAAGGTTTCCGTAAGGTAATAGAAGAGAAAAACCGTTGCAGTGCAGGCACGTCTGTACCGGGCAATGCCCTGTTTCTTGTCGATATAGGCTATCCTGATGAATTGTTTCTAAACGTCTGATCAGTTTTTTTCTGTCAGGTATTTCCAGTATCGTACAGGCATGTCTTTCTTGTGCTTTACAGGATTTAATCTTTCTTTGATGCAGATTGATTTAAAATAGCTTTTCCAGAGTGTCTGGAAGAGCTTTTCGTCTTTATCCAATAACTTATCGTCCAGCTTCCCTGTCAGTAAATGAGTTTGAAAAGGATTGGTAAACGTTATTTCGTCGACCTCTTTTCCGTTGTAATAATAGCCATATTTTCTCTTAATGTCGTAGATAAGCCACTGCTGATCGGCAAATCTGTCACGAAAATGATTAATCGTCAATGGGAAAACATCATATAGAGGTTCCATGGCTCCATAATAAATACCTTCGGCTGTCTTCTGAAAACGCATAAACTGCAGGATACGATATCGTTCGTCGGCAACTTTTTTCCCTAATTTTGTAACTGTAAGTATATCGGTATCAGTGAAATTTGTTTCTATAGACTGTGATGAGTCGGTTATTTTCCGTATGTAGCGGAATAATAACATAGCCACGTCTGGTGCTTCGGACAGCCAGCAATAAGTTAAGTTGGTTAATGCTCCTTTTGATAATTTTCTGACGAGTGATTTCCATACTCGCTCTGCCTTTTCGTAATCGGTAAGTACGATATAGGTTTCATCGTAAAAAAGAGGAAGAGGTTCTCCGATTTTTAGAATAGAGTCGGGAAACGACTTACGGCTGTATGCGTCAAATACAGCCGTAAGTAGTCCCTCAAAAGTCTGGTCATATTGGAATATGGTCATGACAATCGGGTGAGATAATTATTTTACATCTTCCAGAATGATAGAATAACCGGCTTCAAAGCTCTTGCCCGGAGCAAGGTGTTGCATCCATTCTCTGTCTTTGAATTCGCCTTCGTAGCCTACAGTATCACAACGTCCGTACCATGGCTCGATGCAGACAAAAGGAACATTGGGGTGAGCGGCGCTTGGAGACCATATTGCTACCAGCGGACTATTGAATTCCAGACTGATGTATGGCTGCTGCTGTTTATCAAGGAGTGTGATTTTTTTCAGCTGACTGTTGTCGAACATATAGGTATCACATGTAAAAGTATCACGTGTTAGCTCCATCAGACCGTCGTGCAGTGTAAGAGTACGATGTTCGGGCAATACACATCCTTTTTCGGCCGGTGATATATATTCCAGCTTTTGAATCTTTTTTCCGAAATCAAGAAATCCTCTTTCATTGGTTTCAGTATTCAGGTCACGGTAGTAAAATGCCGGATGTGCACCTATCTGGAAGTGCATTTCCTTGGTACCTGTATTCTGTACACTCCACATTACTTCTATACGATTGCCTTTCAGGCGATATCCCACTTCGAGAACAAAGGGAAATGGATAGAGCTTCAGGGTTTCTTCGTTACTTTCCAGTGTATAAATGGCGGCATTTTCCTCTTCATAGGTCAGCTGAAAATCCATATCGCGGGCAAAACCATGCTGCCCGAGTGAATATGTTTTTCCTTCATGACGGTAAGTATTATTCCATACCCTTCCTACGATAGGAAACAAAACCGGAGAATGCCGTCCCCAGAACTGAGGGTCTGCCTGCCATAGATATTCGGTTTCGTTTGCACAGATACTGATTAACTCTGCTCCATGATCAGCGATTTGAATACTGATTTTATCATTCGATAATTCTTTCATAAGTTTATGTTTTTGTTGTCTATTTACAATAGTTGTGATGTAGGTCGGTGATCCAACAGTTAAACGAGGTTAGATACACCATTCAAAAATAGTAATTTTATAAGTCGATAGCTATAAATTTTGAACTTATTTTTGCCTGTTGTCTTTTTTTACATACATTTGTCAAGCTATTAAAACCTTAAGAGAGAATATGGCGTGTAAATTACACCTTATATTATATAGTTGTATTGTTGTTTTATGTACGTGCTGTTTTCATGATAAGGATGGAAAAGCACACTCTGTCGGTGTAGAAGTACGGATGATTGAGCAATTGGATTCATTGCTGGAAGCTGATCCGACAAGGGCATTGTCGAGGATGGATAGTCTGTTGCCCCATTTGACTGACAGTGTCTTATATTATCGTGGCATTGTTTTCAAGGCAAAAGCCTATATGCTGATGTCGCAACCCGACCATGCAGACCGCATGTTGAAAATGGCAGGACGCTTTTGTCAGGCTTCTAAACAGGATAAAGATGTGCTGGCTTTGCAGGCATCGGTATATAATATGGAGGGAAACCAACTGGCACGTCAGACCAAATTCGATTCTGCTCGTGTAAAATTTCTGAAAGCATATCATTTATATACAGAAAATGGCGGAGGTATAAGGCGTTTCAATATCATGTTGAATCTGGCAGATGCATATCTTCGCGAAGGATATTACGATAAGGCTTCTTTATGGTATCATAATTCACTGGCATTTGCCGACTCTTTACGGTTGCCCGAAGCACAATGCTTTTCTGCATATTATGGGCTTGGGCAGGTTTATATGGAGCTTCGTGACTTTACACAGTGCGACGCTTATTACGACCGTGCCGGCAAGTTTTTTGAAAGCATGAAGCCTTTTGAAAAACACATCTATCTCAACAATCGGGGCAATTCGTATTATTTCCGTCAGGATTACAAAACCGCACTGAAATACTTTCGCCGGTCGTTGGCTTATGTTTCTTTACATCCGGAAATGGAATATGAACGTAATCTGACAATGGTGAATATGGGGGAAGTTTTTCTGCTGATGAACCAGACCGATTCGGCTTCTTACTACTTGTCACGGTGCTATAAATTTTTCCAGAAAGTAGACAATAACAGTGCGTTGTACTATATCGACACCCAGCTTATCGAGCTGGCACTGAAGGAAGGCAATCTGCCTTTGGCAAGAAAACGGCTGGATGAGGCTGTCGTTCCTCGTTTTGTGGAACCGAATATGGTGCATATTCGTAACCGTTATCTGCAGCATTATTTTGAAGAAAGTAAGGATTTCCGTCAGGCATATTACTATCAACGTGAAAATAGCCGGATTGATGATTCCATCCGGAGCGAACGTATTAAAATGCGGGCCCAGGAAGCTGCCCTCAGGTTTCAGCGCGACAGTACACTGATGCATAAAGAAATACTTATCCAACAGGCGGAAAATAAAGTGCTTCTTTTGCATGAATGGTTGTATGTAGGCGGACTGATTATATTATTGCTTATCGTTGCTGCGGGAACATGGCTGATATACAGGAAACGAAAGCGCAGTATGGAAGAATTGAAGATGCGGACGGCCATTACTTCATTGCGGCTTAAGAATATCCGTAACCGCATTTCGCCTCATTTTGTCTTTAATGTACTGAGCAGAGAAATTAGTTCATTGAAAGACAAGGAGAGCAATATGCATTTGCATGAACTGATTAAGTTGATAAGACGTAATCTGGAACTGACAGAAAGTATGACGGTAACCTTGGCCGGCGAGCTGGATTTTGTAAGAACTTACATCGGACTTGAAGAACGTGTCTTGCAGCCCGATTTCGAAATGCACATTGACATATCTCCTTCTGTTGATCCGGAAAAGGTAGAAATACCGGTCATGCTGTTGCAGATACCTGTAGAGAATGCTGTGAAGCATGCATTGGTAGATAAGGAAGGTAAGCGTATGCTTTGGATAGAGGTGAAAGACTGCAAGGAATATATCGAAGCTGTTGTGCGTGACAACGGAGGTGGCTTCCGGGTATCGACGGGCAGTTACGGTACAGGTACAGGAATGAAAGTGCTGGCACAGACTATTCAGTTGCTCAATTCCTACAATCGCAACCCGATAATTATGACAATAAACAACGTTAAGATAGAGGGAAGAGAAGAAACAGGATGTGAAGTGAAATTTGTCATTCCGGTAGATTACTCATACCTGTTAAGAAGAATAAAGAGGACTAATTTATGGAGAAGGTTTACAGAACGGTTATCATTGATGACGAAGAAAGCGCAATAGATAATCTGTGTTTTGAATTACAACGCTACACATATATATCGATAGAGGGAAAAGCGCGGAATGGTGCTGCTGGAATAAAGATGATAGAGAGATTTCATCCTGATCTTGTATTTCTGGATGTGGAATTGCCCGACATGCAGGGTATGGATGTTGTGTCGAAACTGGAGGGGTATGTTTCGTGGAATATGAATATCGTCTTTTATACGGCTCACGACAAGTATGTGATTGATGCTCTTCGTGCCAAAGCCTTCGACTTTCTTTTGAAGCCGGTTGATTCGGAGGAACTTCAGACTGTCATTTCACGTTTGTGCAAGCGTGAGTATACTGTTCCCAATTATACTCCGCCAATGTTACCTGATACGGGAAAACCTTTTGTTGTGACTACTCCGACGGGAGATCTGCGGTTCCTGCATACTTCCGAAATCGGTTATTTCCGTTATCAGTCGGCTCGTAAGATATGGGAAGTGGCCCTTACCAACGGAACATTCCTTCCGCTGAAAAGAAATACGACTGCCGAGCAGCTTTGTGCTTACGATAAGGCTTTTGCCCAGATACACCAGTCGTACATTATCAATATGCATTATCTTGTCATGGTTCAAGACAACCATTGTATAATGTATCCTCCTTTCAATTCTTTGGAAGAAGAACTTCAGGTTTCGAAGAAATACAGGAAAAAGTTAATAGAATGTTTTTACCAGCTTTAGATTGATTTCAAAGACTTTTTATAGAAATATCGTATAGTTTTAGATAATTTGCTTTCTGCCGGAACCATACATTAGCGTAAATTTCCGGTAGAAACGTGGTATTGCTGTCCTTTTCTTTCGGTTTCATAATTTTATATAGGTAGGCTTGTTTAAAAATCTCTCGATGTTTTTTGAAAATTTGTACAAAGATTCTATTTTTTGTACAAAAAATATTCTTTTTCTGCAGATGTCTTGGAAAAAGATTCCATAAACTAATAATTCCTGATTGGAACTTTATAGATGGATTTTATTTTTTCCTTTCAAATGTTGAATGTACTTTCTTGAAAAAAGATTTACATTCTATAAATGTTTTTTTTATTTAGTAGCATATTTAGGCTGTTTATTCCAATATTTGGTCTGCTTAGTAAGGTTGTTCAATTTTCGTTTTTATTTGTTAACTATAGATTTTCTACATTTGCACAAAACCAAACAATAAAACGACAATGTGGACAAATTCATTTAAGAAGGCATTATTCGTTACTGGGGGATTGTTTTTTATGGGAATTGCTCATGCCCAGTATCTTCGTACCTCTTATTTTATGGAAGGAACCAGTTCGCGTTTGCAACTGAATCCTGGTTTGCAACCAACAATTGGATATTTTAATATACCTGTTATCGGCTCCTTTAATATAGGTGCGTCTTCTAATGTGTTGGGAATAAGTGATATTATTGCCGTACTTGATTCGGGTTCCGACTTGTTTTCAAATGATGATTTATATGGCCGTTTGAAAGAAGATAATCGGTTGAATGTAAATCTGAATACCGATATTCTTTCGTTTGGATGGTATAAGGGAAAAGGTTTCTGGAATGTAAATGTAGGGTTGCGTACAGACATTGGGGCTTCTATTCCGAAGAATATGTTTGAATATTTGCGCGATGCTGACCGTTTTAATCTGGAAAGCGGGACGCTTCAGGGAAATATCTCGAATATGAATCTTGACATAAACGCTTATGCCGAGGTAGGGTTGGGATATTCTCATCCGATAAATGATAAATTGACAGTAGGAGGGCGTTTGAAAGTTTTGCTGGGTATTGCCCGTGCAGAAATGCAGGTTGATGAATTTACTGTCGATATGAATATTCCGCAGAATCCGGAAAATCCTGATAGCTGGAACAACTCTTATGGAGGATATACTAACGCGAAAGCACATATCCTGACTTCAATTAAGGGAGGAGGATTAAGTTTTACCGATACACATGACAGTTATGGAAACGCTATACGTCAAATTAATGGCTTCGATTTCGATGGAAGTGGATTTGGTATCTCGGGAGCTGGTTTTGGGATTGATCTGGGAGCAAGTTATAAGCTGTTGGATAATCTGACATTTTCGGCTGCTGTGCTTGATTTGGGATTTATAAACTGGAAGGGTAGTTCTACTACTGTAGCTTCTATTGATGAAAGCAGTAAGATTGAGATTAATCAGAATAATTATCAGGAATATTTGAGTGGTGATTTTTTGAATCTGGAACGATTTAATCTGGTAGAGGACAAAGAGGCTGCTTCTTCGTATAAAACAAGATTGTCGTCTACATTTTTACTTGCAGGTGAATATGCTTTCTTAAATAATAAAGTAAGTGTAGGCGCCATGTACAGTATACACTTCGTACAGCCGAAAACGTTGAATGAACTTACATTATCGGCAACAGTGCGCCCGAAGAGTTGGTTCAATGCAGCATTTAGTTATTCTCCAATTCAGGCGGAAGGTAAATCGTTTGGGCTTGCGTTGAAATTGGGACCTGTTTTTGTAGGTACTGACTATATGTATTTTGGAAATAGTTCGAAATCTGTAAATGGTTTCATTGGCATTTCTGTACCGATGGGCGGAAGTAAGCCTTTGACAGATGAAATTTGAATTTAATGTAGTGATATATTAAAATTTAGTTGGTTGATTTTTTATAGGAGAGGCTGTTGCTCATTTCATAGTGCTTTTCTTTTCTGTCTTAATGGGAACTATGATAATGAGTACAGCCTTTTGTTCTTGAAAATTTCTACATTAGCATTCCTTCAGAAGGTTTCCGCTTAGTTCGTAAATTGAAGTCTTTCCGTTTTCGTAGACTGCAAAAGTCGGCAAGTTCCCTCCTTTGGGAAAGGTTATCGATCCTGTGTTACAAACCGTCATGCCTTTTTCTTTTTCCAGTTTCCAAAGATGTGTATGTCCGTAAAATAAGTAATCATGCTTTCCTTTGGGGAGTTTGTCCTCATTATAAATATGTCCGTGAGTCAGAAACAGCCGTTTCCCGTTGTCTACAATCAGTGCATAGTCGGATAAGATAGGGAAGTCTAACAACATCTGATCTACCTCGGAATCACAGTTCCCGCGTATGGCAACTATTGAGTCTGCCATTTCGTTTAGTCGGTTTGCTATTTCTTTAGGGTTGATTCCTTCCGGAATGCTGTTACGCGGTCCGTAGTTCAATATATCTCCCAATATAAGCATCATGTCACAGTGTTGCTCTTTGTAGAAAGCCAAGACCTTCTCTAAGGCAGGCAGTGAGCCGTGGATGTCAGAAACGATTAAATATTTCATAATGAAGTGTATTATAAATTTTCGCAAAAATAGGAAGTTTCTTGAAAACGTATAGATATCCTTTGGTGTATTTTTTGTGGATATTAACGAGATTTCAAGTGAAGAGATGTCTATTACTTATTATTTCACCAAGAAGACTTTGGGCGATAGTCGTATTTATTCCCTGTAATTATTTTCTTTTTTTGAAATTTGTTTGTAGTTATTAACTATAAATATTAAATTTGTGTCAATTAAACATGTGGAACTATGTGGACTAATGTATTAAGCAAAATGGCCTTTTTCATAGGAGGATTATGTACTATGGGAGGATTGCATGCTCAGTATCTTCGTACCTCTTATTTTATAGAAGGAACAAGTGCACGTTTACAATTGAATCCTGCATTACAACCTATGCGTGGATATGTTAATGTTCCTATACTGAATGCATTTATGGGAGCTTCTTCCAATGTTTTGGGATTAACAGATATTATTGATGTTCTTGATTCAGGAAGAGATTTGTTCCCAAATGATGATTTATATAACCGATTGGATGAGGATAATCGGTTTAATGTCAGGGCTAATACGGATCTTTTTTCTTTTGGGTGGTATAAAGGTCGCGGATTTTGGAATGTTGATGTCAGACTACGTACGGATGTATCTGCTTCTATTCCTAAAGGTATGTTCGAGTATTTTAAAAATGTATCAGAATATTCACAGAGTTTAAATCGTGCTAGTGTTGAATCGCGTGGTACTTTATTTCAAAGAAGTATTTATAATGTGAATTTTGATGTAAATGCTTATGCTGAAGTAGGGGTAGGGTATTCTCGAGCGGTTAATGAAAGATTGGTCGTTGGTGGACGTTTTAACTTATTGCTTGGTCTTGTACATACAGATATGCAAGTTGATCATTTTACATTAAATGTAGAAACAGCCGATGATATCTATCAATCTTCTGTTTATTCTACAGTAAAGGCGAATGTAAAAGCATCTATGAAAGGGGGTGGATTAAGCTTTTCTGAAGTAGATGATGGCAGTGGAAATATTGTTCGGCAAGTAGACCGTTACAATTTTGATATGGGTGGCTTTGGTATCTCTGGTGTCGGAATGGGTATTGATTTGGGGGCAAGTTATAGAATATTGGATAATGTAATTGTCTCAGCTGCCGTGTTGGATTTGGGATTTATTAGGTGGAATAGTGGAATGACTACAGTTGCTAGTGCTGACGATGTAAAGATTGGAATTAATGGAGATAATTATATGGATTACATGAATGGTGATTTTATGGACTTAAAGCGTTTTAATATGTTTGAAAATAAGGATGCTGTTAGTGCATATAACACGAAATTGTCTTCTACATTTTTGGTTGCAGGTGAATATAAAACTATGGATGATAAGTTGAGTTTGGGAATAATGTATAGTGCTTATTTTGTTCAACCTAAAACGTTGAATGAGGTCACTTTATCCGCAACATTTCATCCTAAGACTTGGTGTGATTTTGCTCTTAGTTACTCTCCGGTCCAGGCAGGAGGAAAGTCGTTTGGTCTTGCCCTAAAATTAGGCCCTGTCTTTTTAGGTACTGATTATGTTTATTTTAATAATAATTCGAAAGCTTCAAATGCCTTTTTGGGAGTTTCTTTTCCTTTAGGGAAAGGAATTGAGAAGAATTGATATATTCTGTTATGTCATATTAGAAGGGTGGCATTTTTATTCAGGGCAAAATAATTTTGGAACTTTATGTTTTTGAAGATATGATATATTATTGCCTAGTTTAAATAACTGTTTATTTTCGAAGCAGTCTTATATACCAAGGCTTGAGTGGCGTATCAACAGTGCTTCCCTATACAGAAGATTATGCTTTCTTGTCTTTAAGGAGTTAGTTTCCAAATCTAAAAATTAGAAAGGTTGTGGTCTGAGATAAAGGTTTTTGTGCTTTCTGAGTCGATTTGTATTATATGATGTGAATGTACGGGCTTTATAAGTTGGCATTTTGCACGGAAATATTGAATGATTTGTCCCTATTTGTTATTGTTATTTCTTTTATGTGAACGATATTTTATAAATAATATATTAAGCAAAGAGAGGAGTTTTGCCTAATGAAGACAAAACACCTCTCTTTGTTTATTTTAGATTACTCTTGCTGAAGAGTAAGAATGTTAATATACTAAACATACATTGTCTATCCATAGCTTATTTCCTGGAGAACCAACGAAAGCGCCTCCCAGACTGGAGGTAAACTGCAATATAAGATGGGTAGGAGTTTCATCTGCATCAGCCCATCCGTTTTCCTGTATCAGTACACTTTCTCCTTTGCTGTTTCGTGCATAATAGCCACCTACTCCCAGTTTCATAAGTTCAGCTTCGTAGCCGGCATCATGTGTAATATCACCATATTTTATTTCGTAGGTTGCCTTATTGTTCCATCCTTCTGTTTTGCTATAGCGCACAACTGCAGTTCCTACACGTTTAGCGATAATGTTGCCGTTGGCATCTTCCGTACGTTTCTGAAGAAGGCAGGTCATAATTGCACAATCTTGTCCCGGTACCGTACTTTTGCGGCTGAAGCCTGTCTGACGGATACGATTGGGAGCACCAGACATCTGCACTTTATAATCATATTGTACTGCTTTGGGGCGAGAAGTGAATTTTACGCCTGAGTTAAGAGCCTTTTCTCCATCTTTTGTGCCTGTGATAGGTTCTTTCATGTCGCCTAAGAACATGGAACCTGAAGCGAGTACGGTAATATTGACAAGCCCCAAAACTTTTACGCTCTCGATATGCGTTTCCAGACGAGCACAATATCCGTCGCCACGATGTTCGGGATATACACTGGTGTTAGTCTTAACGATTCCCATGACTTTCGCCATAACGTTAGAGTTTCCCCATGGCGATCCCCCTTGGTTTACGTAGGCTTCATTTCCGTCGATGACTTTTGTCGGTCCTAATTCGTATAGTAATTTAGTATCTCCTCCGATAACTCCCGATTCGTGTATTTTGCGAGTTACCCATTGGTCCATGTTTCCATATTTCAATGGCACGACTTTTTCCTGTGCCTCTGCAATAAAGGGTAAAGCTACAAGAGTAAGTGCAGCTATAAGTCTAATTTTCATAAATTATGTATTATTGTTTTTTTGTCGGGCAAAGGTACAAAAAAAAGCGATAGTCTGAACACTATCGCTTTGAATCCGTTTTATAGAATAATATTTCTGACTTATCGGCAATATTATTAGAGCTTATACAGCAGCCATGCTCCCTGGAAATCTTTGCGGTTAGGATATTTAGCCTTGAAAGCATCTCTTGCACGTGCAGCTTCATCACGTGTATCGAAAGATTCTACAATGACGCGATACATGTTGTTTTGTGCATTGTAAACAACCTTTGCGTTATAGCCTTCGTTATCCATTTGTGCCTTCAATCCGTCAGCGTTTGATTTTACGCCAAAGCTTCCGCATACTACACTATAGGCTCTCAATCCTTCACCTGAAACTAATTCCACTTTTTCTTCACGAACCGGAGCAGAAGAAACAGGGGCAACAGGTACAGTTTCTACTGGAGTTACGACATCTGCAGGAGCTTCTGTGCTTGTACTTGCGTTTGATGCGTCAGCCAGTTCTTGCTGTTTAGCTTTTTCGTACGCTTTTTTGTAAGCACTTTCACTTGATTTACAGGAAGAGAACGCCAAAGCGACGCATAATCCCATTCCTAATACAACGATCTTTTTCATGTTGACTGAAATTTATTTAAGTTTATGTTTAAACTCACTTTAATTTTACCTGCAAAAGTAGTAATATAAAAGCAGGTAAGTATAGTCATAATATTAAAATCTGTTAATATTTGGCAGTTCTTGATCTAAGAAAAAGTTTTTACGTCTAAAAGAAATAATATTTCAAAGATTTTCCTATATTTGTAAATGTAATAACAATAAAGACCATACTTATGAAAGCATTGAATGTTGTAGCTGCATTCTTAGGCGGATTGGCTCTGGGAGCAGCAGCAGGTGTTTTATTTGCACCTGAAAAAGGTGAAGATACTCGTAATAAAATCGCTGAACTTTTGCGTAAAAAGGGTATTCGTTTAAACCGTGAAGAAATGGATGATTTGGTAGACCAGATCGCATCGGAAGTAAAAGATGCAGAATAAACTGATTATTGACGATGGAGAGGCGGACTTTTACTTAAAAAAGCAAAGTCTGCCTTTTGTTTTATTAAAACGAAGTATATGTTTGCTAACGACAAAAGTATCGACAATCTGACTGAGCTTTTTAAGGAGGTTAAGAACTATCTGAAGTTGCAGGGGGAGTACACAAAGCTGGATTTGGTTGAAAAACTTACAATCTTGCTTTCGACACTAACGCTCATATTTATTCTCATTGTTTTGGGTACTATGGCTGCTTTTTACCTCTCTTTTATGCTGGTCTATGTTTTGGCATCGGCCACGGGAAGCTTGGTCGCGGGATATGCTATTATTGGCGGGCTGCTGATTTTAATTGCACTTGTGGTTTACAGACTGCGCAAGCGGCTTATATTTCAACCAATGGTCAATTTTTTGGCTCGACTATTCTTGGATAATTCTTCAAATTCACTTTAGTCATATATTGAGGAGAAAATAATATGGAACAACGGATATCGTATACAATTGAAGGTATTAGAGAACGCCGGCTGGCTAAGCGGGAGGAGTTGAAACAGTCTAAAGATCGTATGCAGAATTTGTCTCAGCAACTATTTGCTCCGCAGCAAGGTAAAAATAAAATAGATAGTTTGATGCAGCAGGTGAATATGGGCATTGCGGCGTATGATGGACTGATGACGGGGATAAAAATATTGCGTCGGGTGCGGGGCTTTTTTGGTGATAAAAAGAAGAAACGCTAATTAGGTAAGTAAAAGAAAAACATGGTAACGGGTGCTTTTTTCTACGGGGGTAAGCGAAAAGTATCCTTTTGCCAGTTTCTCGTCTTGTAGCTTTAAAGGGTGTGTGTATAGATATTGTTGATGTACTTCCAGAGCTTCTCCGTCTGTAGCATAGTATTCTACTATATACTTACCATGCGCTTGGGGGTGGACATAGCGTTCGAATATCAAATGAGAAACGACTCCCATATTCATACGTAAATTAACTTCTACGCAGGGGTGAAGCTGATAATTGTAATTGCCGGATGCACGACAGATCATCATATCTACTCCTAAATATCCATGATATGCTGTTCCTATCAGGTTTGACAGTACTGTTTCTAACGTTTGGCGGGTGTTGTGTAAGGTCGCGGTTGGAATGTAATATGATAGGATTTGTTCTATTTGCTTGTCTGATGATAGAATATTGGCTTTGTAATTGCCGTGTATGTCTGTTTCAAATAATGAATATCCTATAAAATGTGTATGTCCTTTTTCGTCTGAATAGAATTCCATTGCAAAATCTTTCACCTTATTATATAGAGGTTCTGCCATGATGTTACCTTGTACACGTAATATACGTTCGGCCCATCCTTCGATAGAGGATGTCCAGCTTGTCGGTGAAACATGTACAAGCCCTCTTCCGCTGCCAGACCAAGGAGCTTTTAAAATGCATTCCCCTGTGTTGCGAACATAATTTTGAATTTGTGAAAGAGTGTCGCATATCATTGCTTCTCCGCATAATAAATTGCTGTCAGAAAAAGATTGTAAAATCTCGGTGCAACGTTGGCGTCCTGATAGGAAACGAAGTCTTTGGATCTGTTCGTCCGACAAGAGAAAGTTCTCATTAACTCCAGATTGTCTTAGTGTATGTAAAAGAGAAGGATTCCATCCCCATGGACGGTAAGGTGCGTTTTCCCATGTATCACACCATTCTACTTGAGGCATAAGTTCGGAGGCTGGACATTGTCTTTTCTGTAGGTCAGCCTGTAAGAGTGAATTGACTTTTATTATGCTTCCTTCGGGCGCGTACCATGAAGGCAGAACAGATAAGTCGTTTGCCATGCGGATGATCTCCTTTGGAGCTTTATAATAAGGAGTAAAATTGGCTAATGCCATATCGTTTTCAGGATTAAAGAGATAGATTTCTTTTGTCATACAACACCTGTTTTTGTGTTTGCAAAGTTAGTGTAAAAAAATAATATTTTGTCAACTCCAGTTTGCAAATTGAGGAACTATTACTATATTTGCAGCGAAGAAACAGAATTTCATGGAAGTATTTTACAGAACACATAATTATTTGGTCGAACATACCAATGCCCCTGTGCGACGCGACCTGATGGATGAAATAGACTGGAGTGCTCGCCTGATAGGTATTAAAGGTACGCGGGGAGTTGGCAAGACGACTTTCTTGTTGCAATATGCAAAAGAAAAGTTCGGTTTCGATCGTTCGTGTTTGTTTGTAAACATGAATAATTTCTATTTTTCTCAATGTAGCTTAGTGGATTTTGCGGGAGAGTTTGTTAAGCGAGGTGGAAAAGTCTTGCTAATTGACCAAGTATTCAAGTTGCCGGACTGGAGCCATGATCTTCGTACATGCTATGAACGCTATCCTAATTTGAAAATTGTTTTTACAGGCTCATCTGTTATGCGTCTGAAAGATGAAAATCCTGAATTGAATGGTATCGTACGTTCCTATAATTTACGTGGATTTTCTTTCAGGGAATTTTTGAATCTACAGACTGGCAACCATTTTTCTTCTTATACCTTAGAAGAAATATTGAACAATCATGAACATATTGCTAAAACGATTCTGCCTCATACCAATCCGCTCAATTATTTTCAAGACTATATCCATCATGGTTTTTATCCGTTCTTTCTTGAGAAAAGAAACTTCTCCGAGAATCTGTTGAAGACCATGAATATGATGATAGAAGTGGATATTCTTCTTATCAAACAAATTGAATTGAAATATCTGTCGAAAATAAAAAAATTATTATATTTGTTGGCAGTAGACGGTCCTGTTGCTCCTAATGTCAGCCAGTTGGCCGCCGATATACAAACCTCTCGTGCAACAGTAATGAACTATATAAAATATCTTGCTGATGCACGATTGATTAATATGGTTTATCCAAAGGGTGAAGTGTTTCCGAAGAAACCGGCAAAGATTATGATGCACAATACGAATCTTATGTATAGTATCTATCCGGTAAAGGTAGAAGAGCAAGATGTGCTGGAAACTTTTTTTGTAAACTCGTTGTGGAAAGATCATAAAGTAAATAAGGGGGAAAAAGGTACTTCATTCTTAGTCGACGAAAACTTGAATTTTCGCATATGCAGTGAAGGTTATAAGCTAAAGAATAATCCTAATGTCTATTATGCGATGCATAAATCAGAGTTAGGACACGGAAACCAGATTCCATTATGGCTATTTGGTTTTCTGTATTAGTGTGGTGCATTAATATTGGAATAGATTTTATTACCTAATAATAATTAGTAATTGTATGACTAAACAAAAAAAATTTATCACTTGTGATGGTAATGAGGCTGCTGCTCATATCTCGTATATGTTTACAGAGGTAGCTGCTATCTACCCTATCACTCCGTCATCTACAATGGCTGAACATGTAGATGAATGGGCTGCCGCAGGTCGTAAAAATATCTTCGGTGAAACTGTCTTGGTTCAGGAAATGCAATCTGAAGGTGGTGCTGCCGGTGCAGTACATGGTTCTCTTCAGGCTGGTGCATTGACAACTACTTATACTGCATCTCAGGGTCTTTTGCTGATGATCCCTAATATGTATAAAATCGCAGGTGAGTTCTTGCCATGTGTATTCCATGTTTCTGCACGTACATTGGCTTCTCATGCTCTGTGTATCTTCGGTGATCACCAGGATGTAATGTCTTGCCGTCAGACTGGTTTCGCTATGTTGTGCGAAGGATCTGTACAAGAGGTTATGGACTTGGCTGGTGTTGCTCACTTGTCTACAATTAAATCTCGTGTTCCGTTTGTAAACTTCTTCGATGGTTTCCGTACTTCTCACGAAATTCAGAAGATTGAAAAGCTGGATAACGAAGATTTGGCTCCGCTTATCGATCAGAAAGCTTTAGCTGAATTCCGTGAACGCGCACTTAGCCCTAACAAACCGGTTGCTCGCGGTATGGCTGAAAACCCGGATCACTTCTTCCAGCACAGAGAATCTGGTAATCCGTTCTACGATGCCGTTCCTGCTATCGTAGAAGAATATATGAACGAAATTAACAAGATTACAGGACGTAATTACGGTTTGTTCGATTACTATGGTGCTGAAGATGCTGAGAACATCATCATCGCTATGGGTTCTGTAACAGAAGCTACTCGTGAGGCTATCGACTATCTGACTGCTCAGGGTAAGAAAGTTGGTTTGGTTGCTGTTCACTTGTATCGTCCGTTCTCTGCTAAGCACTTCTTGGCTAAAGTGCCTAAGACAGTAAAACGTATTGCAGTTCTTGATCGTACTAAGGAACCGGGTGCAAATGGTGAACCTTTGTATCTGGATGTAAAGGATGTATTCTATGGACAGGAAAATGCTCCGTTGATTGTAGGCGGACGCTATGGCTTGGGCTCAAAAGATACAACTCCTGCTCAGATCTTGTCTGTATACGAAAACTTGGAGCTTCCGATGCCGAAAGATCACTTTACTATCGGTATTGTGGATGATGTTACTTTTACTTCTCTGCCTCAGAAAGAAGAAATCGCTCTCGGTGCAGAAGGTGTATTCGAAGCTAAATTCTATGGCCTGGGTGCTGATGGTACTGTAGGTGCTAACAAGAACTCTGTAAAAATTATCGGTGACAACACTGATAAATACTGCCAGGCTTACTTCTCTTACGACTCTAAGAAATCTGGTGGTTTCACTTGTTCTCACTTGCGTTTCGGTAATCACCCGATTCACTCAACTTATCTGGTAACTACTCCGAACTTCGTTGCTTGCCACGTTCAGGCTTACCTGCACATGTACGATGTAACTCGTGGTCTGCGCAAGAACGGTACTTTCCTGTTGAATACTATTTGGGAAGGTGAAGAACTGGCTAAGAACTTGCCGAACAAGGTTAAGAAATATTTCGCAGAAAACAATATTACTGTTTACTATATCAACGCTACACAGATTGCACAGGAAATTGGTTTGGGTAACCGTACCAATACTATCCTTCAGTCTGCATTCTTCCGTATCACAGGCGTTATTCCTGTAGACTTGGCTGTTGAACAGATGAAGAAGTTCATCGTGAAGTCTTACGGTAAGAAGGGTGAAGATGTAGTCAACAAGAACTACGCTGCCGTTGATCGTGGTGGTGAATACAAGCAGTTGACTGTAGATCCGGCTTGGGCTAACTTGGAAGTTGAAGCTGCTGCTGCCAACAATGATCCTGCATTCATCAACGAAGTTGTTCGTCCGATCAATGCTCAGGATGGTGACTTGCTGCCGGTATCTGCATTCAAGGGTATCGAAGACGGTACATGGCATCAGGGAACAGCTAAATACGAAAAACGTGGTGTAGCTGCATTCGTTCCGGAATGGAATCCTGAAAACTGTATCCAGTGTAACAAGTGCGCATATGTTTGTCCTCACGCTGCAATCCGTCCGTTCATTCTCGATGCAGAAGAACAGAAGGGTGCTAACTTCCCGATGCTGAAGGCTGTCGGCAAGCAGTTCGACGGTATGACATTCCGTGTACAGGTAGACGTTCTCGACTGTCTGGGTTGCGGTAACTGTGCTGATGTATGTCCGGGTAATCCGAAGAAGGGTGGCAAGGCTTTGACTATGAAACATCTGGAAAGTCAGTTGCCTGAAGCTGCTAATTGGACTTATTGTACTGAAAATGTGAAGTCTAAACAGCACCTGGTTGACATCAAGGCTAACGTGAAGAACTCACAGTTCGCTACTCCGTTGTTCGAGTTCTCTGGAGCTTGCTCTGGTTGTGGTGAAACACCGTACGTAAAACTGATTTCTCAGTTGTTTGGTGACCGTGAAATGGTTGCTAATGCTACTGGATGTTCTTCTATCTATTCTGGTTCTGTTCCTTCAACTCCGTATACAACTAACGAAAAAGGTCAGGGTCCTGCTTGGGCAAACTCATTGTTCGAAGACTTCTGTGAATTCGGTTTGGGTATGGAATTGGCTAACAAGAAGCTGCGTAACCGTCTGGAAGATGCTATGAAGGCTGCTATCGCTGCTGAAGGTACTCCGGCTGAATACAAGGAAGCATTCCAAGAATGGATTGACGGACGTAACGATGCAGACAAGAGCAAGGCTGCTGCTGAAAAGATTATTCCGCTGGTAGAAGCTGCAAAAGATAAATGTGCTTATTGCGCTACTATCGATGAATTCAAAGATTATTTGGTTAAACGTTCTCAGTGGATTATCGGTGGTGATGGTGCTTCTTATGATATCGGTTACGGAGGTTTGGATCACGTTATCGCTTCTGGCGAAGATGTAAACATCTTGGTATTGGATACAGAAGTTTACTCTAACACAGGTGGTCAGTCTTCTAAGGCTACTCCGCTGGGTGCTATCGCTAAATTTGCTGCTTCTGGTAAGCGTGTACGTAAGAAAGACCTGGGTCTGATTGCTACTACTTACGGATATGTTTATGTTGCTCAGATTGCAATGGGTGCTGACCAGGCTCAGACTTTGAAGGCTATCCGCGAAGCTGAAGCATATCACGGACCTTCTTTGGTTATTGCTTATGCTCCATGTATCAACCACGGTTTGAAAGCTGGTATGGGTAAATCTCAGGCTGAAGAGGCTAAGGCTGTAGAATGTGGTTACTGGCACTTGTGGCGCTTCAACCCGGCTCTGGAAGAAGAAGGTAAGAATCCGTTCTCACTCGATTCTAAAGAACCGAACTGGGATAACTTCCAGGATTACCTGAAGGGTGAAGTTCGTTTTGCTTCTGTAATGAAACAGTATCCTGCTGAGGCTGCCGATTTGTTCAATGCTTGTGAAGATATGGCTAAGAAACGTTATGCTTCTTACAAGCGTATGGCTGCTATGGACTGGAGTGAAGAGAAATAATCTTCTGTTACATAAACAAACATTCTGATAAATTAAAAGGAGAGGACATACCGTGGGTATGTCCTCTCTGTTTTTATAGGATGGAAAGTTTTGTCGGCAGGTAGTATGTATTTGTTGGTTCTATAGCTTTTCGTGGTGAAAAAATATAAAAACCTTTTCATGTTGTATCCTGTTTACGCCAATTTTTGTATTTTTGCCGACAACTATGAGTAGAATTTTAGCGATAGACTACGGAAAAAAACGTACGGGCATTGCTGTATCTGATCCGATGCAGATTATTGCCAATGGACTCACGACTGTGCCCACGCATCAGTTGGTGGATTTCTTATTGAACTATGTACGGCAAGAGGAGGTTGAACGTATAATTATCGGGCATCCTAAGCAGATGAATAATGAGGATTCTGAAAATATGAAGAATATTATACCTTTTATGAATCGTCTGAAAAAAATCTTGCCAGATATGGCTGTTGAACTGGTGGATGAGCGCTTTACGTCTGTTTTAGCGCATCAGGCAATGCTGGCTGGTGGCTTAAAAAAGAAAGACCGTCAGAACAAAGCCTTGGTTGATGAAATAAGTGCTACGATAATTCTACAATCTTATCTTGAATCCAAACGAATTTAAAACTTCAAAAAAAATAAAACGATGATTTTACCTATTTACGTATACGGTCAGCCTGTACTTCGTCAGGAGGCCGAAGACATAACTCCGGATTATCCCAATTTGAAAGACTTGATTCAAAATATGTTCGAAACGATGGATCGTGCAGATGGCGTAGGGCTTGCTGCTCCTCAAGTTGGGCTTCCTATTCGAGTTGTGGTAATCAACTTGGACGTATTATCCGAGGATATGCCGGAGTTTAAAGATTTTCGTCATGCATATATTAATCCTCATATTTTGGAAGTCGGGGAAGAACTCGTTTCTATGGAAGAGGGCTGTTTAAGTTTGCCGGGGATACACGAGAGTGTGAAGAGACCTGACAAAATTCATGTTACTTATTTGGATGAAGAAATGAATCCGCATGATGAATGGGTTGAAGGATATCTGGCACGTGTTATGCAACATGAGTTTGATCATTTGGAAGGAACTATGTTTATCGATCATTTGTCTGCTCTTCGTAAGCAGATGATAAAAGGTAAACTGAACAATATGCTGAAGGGAAAAGCGCGGTGTGCTTACAAGGTGAAAACTGTAAAATGATTCGAAAATTTCTCTATATATTATATATAATAGGTGCATTTTCTCCTTTGAGCGCGTGGGGACAGATTAATACGGACCGGGTAATGACTATAGGACGAAATGCATTGTATTTTGAAGATTACGTACTTTCTATTCAGTATTTTAATCAGGTAATTAATGCTAAACCTTATTTGGCAGAACCTTATTTTTATCGCGGGCTTGCTAAAATGAACTTGGATGATTATCAAGGCGCTGAAAATGATTGTACCGAGGCTATTGAGCGTAATCCTTTCGTACCTAATGCATATCAGATACGAGGTATTTCTCGTATTCGTCAGGAGAAATTTAAAGAGGCCATTCAGGACTATGAGAAAGCTTTAAAACTTGATCCTGAGAATATCAGTTTGTGGCATAACTTGGCGTTGTGTCGTATGCGGGAAGAAGATTATGCTTTGGCAAAAGCAGACTTGGATACATTGATCCGTATAGCTCCTCGTTATACAGATGCTTATCTGATGCGTACAGAGGTTTCTCTGAAGCAGAAGGATACGCTTCAGGCAATGACCGATGCAGATAGGGCGATAGATATGGATCGCTATAATTCAGATACGTGGGCTTCCAGGGGAATGTTGTTTTTGCAGCGTGAAAAATATGCTGATGCAGAAAGCGATTTGACGGAGGCTATTCGTTTGTCGGTCCGTAATGCAGGTCTGTTCATTAATCGCGCTTTAGCTCGTTATCATCAGAATAACTTGAGGGGAGCAATGCAGGATTATGATTTAGCATTGGATATAGATCGTAACAATTTCATCGGCCATTACAATCGAGGATTGTTGCGTGCGCAAGTTGGAGATGATAATCGTGCGATTGAAGATTTTGACTTTGTTTTGCAGATAGAGCCTGATAATATGATGGCTGTATTCAATCGTGGTTTATTGCGCGATAAAACAGGTGACTATGCTGGAGCAATAGCAGATTACACTGCAGTTATTAACGAGTATCCGAATTTTTTGGCTGGATATCAATATCGGGCGCAGGCGCGTAGAAAAACAGGAGATTTGAAGGGGGCGGATGAAGATGAATTTAAGGTACTGAAAGCCCAGCTTGATGCCCAAAACGGGAAGTCAAACCAGCGTCAGACTGCAGCTTCGGGAGATAAGACTCGTAAGAAGTCGGATAAGAATATGAATAACTATCGTAAGATTATCGTTGCTGATAATGAGGATGAAACTACGAAGTATAAGACCGATTATCGTGGACGTGTGCAGGATAGAAATATCACTATTCTTCCGCAGCCCATGTTTGCTTTGACATATTACGAGCGTCATGAAGAGGTGAAACGGCAAATTAATTATTCCAAGTATATTGATGATTTGAATAACCGTCATGTACTTCCTCTTCCTTTGTTGATTACTAATAATGAAGCTTCGTTGACGGAAGAACAAGCTAAGTTGCATTTTGCTTCCATTGATGAGGAAACAGAAAAAATAGTGAAGAATCCGGAAGATATGATGCATTATTATGCGCGTGCGATGGATTTCTATTTGGTGCAGGATTTTGATAATGCCTTGAAGGATTTAGATGCGGCAATAGAACGTGATTCAACTTTCTTCCCATCTTATTTTATGCGTGCGCTTATTCATTATAAGCAGTTAGAATACCGTAAGCGTGATAAGAATGATGAATATGAGGCAAAAATAGATGTGGGCGGACAACCGCAAGTACGTGTATTGGATTATGCAACCATTCGCCGGGATTTGGATGAAGTAATTCGTTTGGCTCCTGATTTTGCCTATGCTTATTATAATCGTGGTAATATACTGGCTGTGATGAAAGACTATCATGCTGCGTTGGTTGATTATAATAAAGCGATAGAGTTGGATCCTCGTTTTTCTGATGCTTATTATAATCGTGGCTTGACGAATGTTTTTTTGGGAAACAACCGCCAGGGAATACAGGATTTGAGTAAGGCAGGGGAACTTGGTATTTTCTCAGCTTATAGTGTGATAAAACGTTTTACTTCGGTAACGGAAAAACAGAATGAATAATAAATTGAAGTGTAAAGGATGAAGAATTTGCAGGTGAACTGTTTAAAATTCTTCATCCTTCATTCTTTATTCTTCATTTATTTGTTTAATTTTGCGACTCAATAATAGATCAATAACATAAAGATTATGATTAAGATTACTTTTCCTGACGGCTCTGTTCGTGAGTACAACGAAGGAGTAACTGGTCTGCAGATTGCAGAAAGTATCAGTTCGCGTTTGGCGCAAGATGTATTGGCTTGTGGCGTAAACGGTGAAACTATTGATTTAACTAGACCTATTAACGAAGATGCTGAATTCGTACTTTATAAGTGGGATGATGAGCAAGGCAAACATGCATTTTGGCATACAAGTGCTCACTTGTTGGCTGAAGCATTGCAGGAGCTGTATCCGGGTATTCAGTTTGGTATTGGTCCGGCTATTGAAAACGGTTTCTATTATGATGTAGATCCGGGAGAGGCTGTAATAAAAGAAAGCGATCTGCCGGCAATCGAAAAGAAGATGATTGAATTGGCTGCCAAGAAAGAAGAATTGGTACGCCAGAGCATTTCTAAAGAGGATGCTTTGAAGATGTTTGGTGAAAGAGGCGAAACTTATAAATGTGAGTTGATTTCAGAACTTGAAGATGGCCATATTACAACATATACCCAGGGAGCTTTTACTGATCTTTGTCGTGGCCCGCATTTACCTTCTACAGCCCCTATTAAAGCTATAAAATTATTGTCTGTTGCGGGAGCTTATTGGAGAGGACAGGAAGACCGTAAACAGATGACACGTATTTATGGTATAACATTCCCTAAAAAGAAAATGTTGGATGAATACCTTACATTGTTAGAGGAAGCCAAAAAACGTGACCACCGTAAAATCGGTAAGGAAATGGAATTGTTTATGTTCTCTGATATGGTAGGTAAAGGTCTTCCTATGTGGTTGCCAAAGGGTACTGCATTGCGTATTCGTTTGCAGGATTTCTTGCGCCGTATTCAGGCTCGTTACGATTATCAGGAAGTTATGTGCCCTCCAATTGGTAATAAATTGTTGTATGTAACTTCAGGACACTATGCGAAATATGGTAAAGATTCATTCCAGCCTATTCATACACCGGAAGAAGGTGAAGAGTATTTCTTGAAGCCGATGAACTGTCCTCATCACTGTATGATTTATAAGAATACACCGCGTTCTTATCGTGATCTGCCTTTGCGTATTGCAGAATTTGGTACAGTATGCCGTTACGAACAGAGTGGTGAACTTCACGGATTAACTCGTGTACGTAGCTTTACTCAAGATGATGCGCACATTTTCTGTCGCCCTGATCAGGTAAAAGATGAGTTCTTGCGCGTTATGGATATTATCTCTATCGTATTCAGATCTATGGGGCTTGAAAACTTCGAAGCTCAGATTTCTTTGCGTGATAAAGTTAATCACGAGAAATACATTGGTAGCGATGAAAACTGGGAAAAAGCAGAAAGAGCTATTGTTGAAGCTTGTGAGGAAAAAGGACTGAAGGCAAAAGTCGAATATGGAGAAGCTGCTTTCTATGGTCCTAAGTTGGACTTTATGGTGAAAGATGCTATCGGTCGTCGTTGGCAGCTGGGTACTATTCAGGTTGATTACAACTTGCCTGAACGTTTCCAGTTGGAGTATATGGGCGCAGATAATCAGAAACATCGTCCGGTTATGATTCATCGTGCACCGTTTGGATCAATGGAACGTTTTGTTGCCGTATTAATTGAGCATACTGCAGGTAAGTTCCCGTTGTGGTTGACTCCTGATCAGGTTGCAATTTTGCCTATCTCTGAAAAATTTAATGATTATGCAAATCAAGTTCGTCAGGAACTGAAGAAGAGTGACATTCGCGCCATCGTAGATGATCGTAATGAAAAGATTGGTCGTAAGATTCGTGATAACGAAATGAAACGTATTCCTTACATGTTGATTGTCGGAGAAAAAGAGGCCGAAAATGGAGAAGTCGCTGTACGTAAACAAGGAGAAGGTGATAAAGGAACCATGAAAATCGAAGAATTTGCAAAAAATATTGCAGAAGAAGTTCATAATATGATAAATAAATGGTAACTTTGCAACCGTTTGTGGAAGTAATGTTATATTTGCTTCCACAAATAGCCAACTTTAAGAACAATAATTTATAATTAAAAAGCAAACAAAAAGGAAGAAAAAGAATTTTTTAATGAAGAATGACACTTTAAAAGGGCAGCATCGAATCAATGAACAGATTCGCGCCAAAGAAGTACGTATTGTGGGAGATGATATCGAATCGGCTGTATATCCGATAGCACAAGCTTTAAAACTGGCTGAAGAACATGAAGCTGATTTAGTTGAAATTTCACCCAACGCTGTTCCTCCAGTTTGTAGAATTATAGATTATTCTAAATTCCTTTATCAGTTAAAGAAACGCGCAAAGGAACAAAAAGCAAAACAAGTTAAAGTTAATGTAAAGGAAATCCGTTTCGGACCTCAAACAGATGAACATGACTATAACTTTAAATTGAAGCATGCTATCGGCTTTTTGCAGGATGGTGATAAGGTGAAGGCTTATGTCTTCTTTAAAGGACGTTCTATCTTGTTTAAAGAACAAGGGGAAGTTTTGCTTTTGCGTTTTGCTAATGATTTGGAGGAATATGCAAAGGTTGAGCAAATGCCGTTGCTGGAAGGTAAGAGAATGACAATCTCTTTATCGCCTAAAAAGGCAACAGCGCCTAAAAAGCCGGCTAAACCGGCAGCTCCAAAGGACGAAGAAGCTGAATAATGATAAAAGAGTGTGTAACGCGCCGGTATAGTGCGTTGCCACTATTGAGTAATAATAATTAAAATTTAATAAGATGCCAAAGGTAAAAACTAACTCCGGTTCTAAAAAAAGATTCGCTCTTACCGGAACAGGTAAAATCAAGAGAAAGCACGCTTTTCACAGTCACATTTTGACTAAGAAGACTAAAAAGCAGAAAAGAAACCTTGTACATGCAGGATTGGTACACAGTGCTAACCTGACTCAGGTTAAGGAACTTCTTTGCATGAAGTAATCTTGAGAGGAAAAAGCGTAAACGTATCATTTTAAATTATTAACCGAATGCATTAGCTTCAAGTTCGATTGTAAAATATCGGCGCTATCATTCAAAAAAGAATTAAAACTATGCCAAGATCAGTAAATCACGTTGCTTCTAGAGCAAAAAGAAAGAAAATTTTAGGTTTAACCAGAGGTTACTTTGGTGCAAGAAAAAATGTTTGGACCGTTGCTAAAAATACTTGGGAAAAAGGTCTGACTTATGCATACCGTGACCGTAAGAACAAAAAACGTAACTTCCGTGCATTGTGGATTCAGCGTATCAATGCTGCTGCTCGTTTGGAAGGTATGTCTTATTCTAAGTTGATGGGTGCATTGCACAAAGCAGGTATTGAAATCAACCGTAAGGTTTTGGCTGATTTAGCTGTAAACCATCCTGAAGCATTTAAGGCTGTTGTTGCAAAAGCAAAAGCTGCTTAATCAGGAGAACGATTAAAAGAATAGGAGGGATATCACATAGGTGGTATCCCTTTTTTATTGGGGTAATGTCAGGTTTTGGGATGAACTCGTTTAGAAGCCTTTGCAAAATGTGATAAATGGAGAATAGGTGATAAGGAGGATATCTTCATATGAGGTCGTTGCTTTAAAAACTGCAATGGAAGGGAGAGGAAAGTTTGTAGTAGTCTGTAGATATCTGTAAAATTAAGTAGCTAAGATTTTGTTATTTCAGATTAAAGTATTATTTTTGTAATACAAAAATGAAGCCGCACTTGCAGAATCGGGAAACTCATCAAATTATAAGAAATACCGAGAACAGCTTCATCTTCCAATGGCGGGCCACGCCTTCGGGTAGCATTTATGCCGGTGGATTACAAAGGGGGAGAGCACTCAAATCATGTTTATCGGAGTTTCGTCACGCCTCGGGTGCGGCTTTTCTTTTTAGGTTAAGCGATGGTTTTATTTCAGGGGAATATAAAACTTCGCTTTTGTTTTTTCTGGACTATTCATTTTTTATTAATCTGCTTTAATATTCCTTTTATGATATTTTATTTTTCCGGTACAGGCAATTCTCGTTGGGTCGCAGAGCGCTTAGGTGAACTTTTGGAGGAAACTGTTTGTTCTATAGCAGATATACTGGCGAAAAAGAACAGCTTTGTTGCTGAGGAGAATACAATAGGTATTGTTTTTCCTGTCTATTCGTGGGGACCTCCTGCGGTTGTTCTCCGTTTTATAGCTGAGCTTCAGACTATATGTAAGCCTGAGTATGTATATTTTGTTTGTACTTGTGGAGATGACACAGGTAAGACGCCGCAGCTTATTCGTCGTGCTTTTGAGAGAAAAGGCTGGATATGTAGTGCGGGTTTCTCTGTGATTATGCCGAATACATATGTGGCTTTACCCGGTTTTGATGTCGATCCGTTGCCGGTAGCACAAGAAAAGCTGAAAAAGGCAGAAGATAGAGTTAAAGAGATTGCATGTAAACTGGCAGCACGTGAGCATCTGATGGATTGTTGTGAAGGATCTCTGCCTTGGGTGAAGACGTATATTGTTCACCCTTTGTTTGCGCACTTTTTGGTGTCGGCTAAACCTTTTCGGGCGACAGAAGCTTGTATATCATGTGGAAAATGTGAGGCAGTCTGTCCGCTTCATAACATCCGTCTGACAGATGGAAAACCTGAATGGGGAAATCATTGTGCGATGTGCTTGGCCTGTTATCATCATTGCCCGAAGCATGCCATTGAATATGCTAAGGTAACCCGGAAAAAAGGACAATATGTGTTTACCAAAATAAAAGGAAAATAGCCCTTCAAGGAAGAAGGGCTGGTACTATAGCTTCTATTTGATTTTCTACTTTGTCGGGCAAGCGGGAGAAGAAATCTAAACCTGTAACGCTTTCTACGGAATCTACAGAAACCATATATTTCTCCAGTTTGTTATGCCCTGCTTTATTGTTGAATAGAAATCCCATTGCTACCGGATTCTTTCGATTATAAATTAATATCACTTTAAAGAAACGGTCAGGCACAGCCACTTTGTGTTGCCCGATACGCTTGGGAGTGGGAGAGTCATAGATTGGTCCGCAAGCAATATAGATGCTGCCATATTTTTTAGCCCATCTGCGGCATTCCTCTTCTAAGTCCCCCCAGTCATCGCGGTTCAGTTTCTGGTTTTGAGGGCAAATATTGCTCATATAGAACGACTCTTGCATTGCTTTTTCACTCCATTTCATGTCGGCTGCCGGAGCCATGTGCCCTCTGTCGTAGCCCGAATGTGTATAATCGGAATGTTCTACCCGAGGTTCTGGCAAATCAGGGTCAGGAAGAAATTTATTCTTTCGCTCTTCATTGCCACTTGTTTCCTGACGTGTCAGTTCCCATGCAACCCAGTTAGGCGTTTTGTAGAAGTTATTATACGAAATAGTGAAAGCGGTACGAGTCAATCTGATTTCATCACGTTTCTGGGTGGAAACAGGAATTTCCAGCTTCGATGCAATATCTTTTTGCTTGTTCTCTTTCGCATCTTCCGATATTTTTTCAACATACTGAGTTGCATTGTCCACGGTTTGTTCTACCTGCTGTTTTAGGGAAGCCGATCTTGCCGTATCATTATTCTGATACAAATAGAGAGCGGCAGCTATGATTATGACAAGAAGGATAAAACCTTTCAGCGAGCCGGTAGAATTGTTCTTCTTTTTACTCATGTTCTGCCAGTTAGGACAATTTAAAACGGATACGGAAAATTCCCTCTTTGTAGTCGGAACTGATGATACGGAAGGTACCTATTTCCGATGTATTAGTTACGTGCAGTCCGATACACAGGCATTCGTCATAGTCGCCTACTCGTACAATCCGAACGGTATCCGAAGCTCCGTCGGGCAGCCTCTTTAAATCGAACCGTCCCTTGGCCTCTTCTTGGGTGATGTATTCAGTAGTAACAGGCAAATGTTGTGCTATTACTGCATTTACCGTACTTTCTATGCGTGCGATATCCTCTTCTGTAGGGGCCTGAGGTAAAGCAAAGTCGAGTTTGCTCTTTTTCTTTTCGATATGAGCCGAAACAGCGCGCCCACATCCAAAGAGGTTTACCATTGTACGGTTTACAATATGTTCGCAGGTATGCATAGGCGGATATTCCTGCTTGTTATGTTCATTCAGTTGAAGTTCTTCCATGATAAGTTTTTTATTGTTTATATTGTTATTGGTCTTTGCGGTTACATCATTCTATATCTGGTAGAATGATGAATTTTTATTTTCAATCGGAATGCAAATATATGCGATTTTTCGGGGAAAATATTCATAGAAATATTCTTATCTTCGCGTATGGGCATAAAAAAAGGAGTACCGCTGTACTCCAACCTTTTGTTAACCTTAAATCTAATACTATGAAAAACACATTGCAAAGGTAGG
>ENA-UERX01000532-UERX01000532.1-human-gut-metagenome-genome-assembly--contig:-NODE-532-length-28209-cov-35.277691_pt1 | contig 28209 bp, 26 predicted proteins | sample MGYA00242992_ERZ507993 | MGnify/ENA primary metagenome ERZ507993 (study PRJEB26167, sample SAMN06115487) | human gut metagenome | host: Homo sapiens | place: China:Chongqing | collected 2015-04-10... | reverse complement strand
ATGATTGCCAATCTGGGATTGGGCGGAACCACCTTTGCCAAATCTACTTCACTGATTTTTTCCCCTTTCTTCAGCGCTTCCATCATTGGAGCCATGTCAAAAGAACGATACGCCAACCGAATATCTTCCTTTACCAATTTACCGGCAAGAGGGAAGTCCGCATAAAACGGGAGTTGAGGATTTGCTGTATGACATGCCATACACCCACTGCTCTCAATGATTTCCGCCATCTGAGCATTACTGTCCAAACTAGTTGAAGGAGCCTTATTCACAATCCGGTATGTACCGAAAAGTACTACAGCCACCACCAACACTGACAGAATAATCTTAGAACTTTTCTTCATAATTTGTTAGTTAGAGTTAAACAACTTGGTCTATTTATCACTATTTTAATATTCAGGAACGGTTATATAAATGTATGCTTTGCTGGGCAGAAGGAAGATAATTCACACCATACCAGCACATTTGAAGAGAAAGAAAAGAAACAATCAGGACCCAATACAATGTACGTGGAGACGAACGTCGGAATAGCCGCAAATGTATATACAACAAATATCCCGCCCAAGTAAAAGCAGCCCAAGTTTCTTTGGGATCCCAACTCCAGTAATGCCCCCACGCAGCTTTTGCCCAAATAGCTCCGGTAAGCATACCGATAGTAAGAAAAGCAACCCCGGTATACACCAGGTTATCAGCAGCCTCCAGATAATTTTCCCGATGACGGTAAAGCCCCATACAAGAAAGAATAAAAGCACATCCCAATACGGAATAAGAAAACATATAGACTGTGACATGGGGTACAAACCAAAAGCTTTGCAAAGCAGGCATCAACGACTGGTCATGAATTTCAGGCTTCAAAATATTAAGTAAAACAAACACAGTTCCTACTATTGTAGAAAAAGTCAGAATCCAGCGGTACTTCCACCGAAGATAAGTAAGCAGTCCAGACACTCCCATAAAAAAAGAATACCAAAGCCGTGTTTCTCCCATGGTACGTAGTGGAGGACGCTGTAAACTAATCCAGAAGCCAGCTATAAAAACGCCCAAAGTTATTGTGCCCAACACACTCAATATGACTGCCATACGACTTTTTACGTTGGAAAACAAAGCAAATCCAGCTCCCAATATCCATAAAGCCACAGCAACGATAGCAAACAAATAGAAACTATCCCAGGTTATCATTTCCAAAATCGGTTAACTTAAATAAACAGACAACTAATTTTGCTTTTCAGCAGAAGATGCATCACTTCTCTTCGGTCCTTCCAGAAACAAAAGAAATCCTCCTACCAGCATCATTATAATTCCGGCCAACATGACATATTTCAGTGGTTCACGCACTATTTGTACTACGCAATATGCTGGTTCAGGCGAACGCATATCATACGATGTAAGGTAATAATCCTCTCCCCAACCTGCACTATATGGATGGTTTACCTCCAAACGAATTACTTGTTCATCAACAATAATATCTGCAAAAAAATGCCGTGGAGTGCCATTAGCATAATGTTCGACTGCAAACTCTTTCAGTTGAAACGGTTTATCTAAAAAAACGGTTCTTCCCTGAGAAGTAAATGCTTCATTATTGGGCTTATCACGAAAAACAGGAAGACGCAATGTTTGTTCACTGGCACTTCCCACAAAACCGGCAAACAAAGCCAGCCATAATCCGGCATGATTCAGAATAAAACGCCAATGTTTTTTTCCAGACAGCAGATAACGACGAACGGTAATCATTCCCAAATGGGTAAGCAAACTGAAAAGTCCGGCTACAAATATCCAGGATGATATAAAATTATAACACCCCAACATTGCAAATAGCCCTTGTTTTCTGGTAGCATCTTCAGGCGACAACTGTGGAAATAAACCAATCACCAGACATCCGGCCAAAAACCAACCTAATGTCCATCGTGTAGCAGAGGAAGAAAGTAAAATATGGACTATAACCCAATTGCGCAATTCTTTATAGCCATACCATATCAGAGCTATCCATAATAATGCTATTACAGCATTCAATGGAAAAGCAAAAAACTCAAATGGAAAATTTCCAAATATGCACTGTAATACTACCGATAGCAGAAACAGCAATGAAAATAATAGGTTAGTCGTTAAGTTCATTCATCTTTGGTTGGTGAAATAAACACAAAGATAATACATATTTGCTATTATTACATTTTTAATATAAAAATAATACAGACTCTTTTAAAGAAAATGCATCTGGCTCAAACCAATTAACATATATACTAAAGCAGGAATTCTCAGTTAGCAACGAGCAGTGAACAAATCCCGATTTTGGCAGTCCGGATTTACGGACACATTATGACAATATCAAACAGATGATAAAGAAAAGATCGGACCTGCCATGTAGGAAAAGGAACTGTCACGGCTTACCAGAATCATAGACAAGGCTTTCAGGTAGTTCCTGATGTTCAGAGAAATGCTGCGTATGGAAAAGTTCTGTGCCACACTAGGGTTCACTAAAGAAATGACTGAAAGTCTTATAGTCAAAAAAGAAGCCCTGAAATGTAGCGGTAAAATCTATTCCGAGCAACACAGGCGGAACTTTGATATAAAGGATGATATTTTAAGGGTGGAAAATGACCCTGACGATGAAAGCAGGCTGAACCTGACAATAAACAGGAAGCCGATTGCCGACTGGTTCAGGGAGCAATGGCACAGGCTTAGATATGGAGCAAGAGTGCCGCAACAGGAAGAAAGAAAAAGTAGAGGATTCAAATTATAATAGAAGCAATTTGATTAGTAATCTAAAAGCACTCCGATAACGATTAGAGTGCTTTTAGATTGTTTATCATTAATTATCAAAGCAAGTGCAGTTTAAGATTTTACTGAAGTTTGCATTAATAAAGAATATACTACAGCTGATATATGCGCAACATATTGTGACGCTTGTGATTCATTTCCCTTGAAATCCTTAACAAATACCGCTAAGGTATAACTGATATTATTAGGCAGACATATATAGGCAACATCATTGTGAGCTGCAAGAACACCATTTTCATTAACATAACCTGAACCTGTCTTATGCGCTATAACAACCCCTTCTTTATCAAGAAGTGGAGCTGCTATCCTATCTACACCTGTTTTGCATTCTTTTAACGTATTCTTAATGAAACTTTGTTTCTCATCATCGATAAGACCTTCAGTAAACAAACGATTCATCAACATTGCAGCACCAAGAGGAGATGTATAGTTAGAGTAAGCCTTGTTATGGTCAGCCGACATTTCCTCTTCCGTATAAGCTATCTGAAAACTTGAACGAGGAATGAGTGTGGCTATAAAACTATCTGTTTGAGCGACATTAACCATATCCTTAAACATAAGGTTGCTTGCATTGTTGTCACTCTGAGTAAGAGTATAACGCAGCAAATCTCTCACTGTCAATGATATGACTGGCCCTGAATAATCTTTCAGCATAGGACTCCAAGTCTTTGGGTCAAGTTTATCCCTATTTATATTTACTAAGGTATCAAGTGAAATTCCTTTATTGTCAAAGTCATTACAAAGAGCTAATGCCTGATGAACCTTAAACACACTCATCATAGGATAAACACTCTTATTATTGACCTTAACCGTATCTCTGTTATTAACAATAACCGCCACACCAATTTCGCCAGGACAAGCTGAGACAATTTGAGAAATGCTATCAGTCAAAACATTTGTTAAAGGAGGATTTGCGCTATCTTTTGTCGCTGATTTATGGAACAATGAAAATACCAAGATGAAAATGCAAACTAAAGCTATACTCAAAACTACGATTTGTTTTTTTCTGTTTTTTTCCATGTTTATATTATTTATATTTGTTTGACGAGAATATCTTTATTTGCCGACAAAGGTACATAACTTTACGGAAAAATATGTTTCTAAAATATATAAATAGACAGCTGTGGGGAAAATGTGGGGAAAAATTAGATAATTAAAAAGGCTAAATGACTGGAAATAATCACTTAGCCTTTTAATCCGTACCCAGACCCGTACTTCGTAATTGCTGCGCCCATCATTCAAGACTGTCAAATCGGGTCTTTCCTGTCAAGCCAATGATGCCTATGCGTATGCCAAACACATGGATTACGGATTTCTCGTTCCGTGAACAAACACTTTATCCGCAACTCTGCTATGTGGTGTATTGGCTTAACTCCATTTCTATGGGCAACACTTTTGTTGCAGATTTCAAGCAGCTTTTATCGAAATACCCATCAGTAAGAACTCGTTTATTAGGCTTTCCTCATAATTGGGAACAAGAGCCTTTGTGGAGATAAAATAATTGCCCTGTTTCTTAAAAAGCACTGGGGCAAACCAGCTCCGTCTTTAATTGTTTCCAATAAATGGATTGTTTCAAGCCCCTATAGAAAGAGAACAAAAATTCCTGTGTGAAAATTAATCTACGACAAGGAGCAAGCAAGGAGCAATATCAAACAAAAATCAATACCTTTGCAGTACATATGAGATAGACCAAAACAAAAGTGGAATATCGGAAACGAATAGCAAGGAAAAGAGAAGAAACGACCCAAGTTGATGTCCTTTTTGAGTTAATAATCAATAAAAGCGTTAAATCTTCACCTTTTAGAATGTGCAATTAAAAATAACAACCATATTTCTGACTTATTATCTATAAAATATTGAGTAATAATCGGTTGTAAATACTATGGTTAAATCAGGAGTATTTAATTTTAATTTATCAAGTATATTTCTCCTTAACTCATAAAAACCTTGGAGATTTTTAAGTTGGTTTGTTAGGCTTCTATTTTGGTTGGTAAAAGATTGAGGATTGAATCTATATTCCATTAAGGGTATATCTATAAATCCACTTTTATTGTTATAGGCAACAGCTAGTAATATTTGTAAATTTTGCCCATATCTGGATTCTATTATTTTATGATTCTTATATACATTCCATAATGCTTTACTAGTAACCATATAACTTCCAGCCCAATTGTTGGTTTTGCCAAACAAAATATCTTCGAATATATTAGTTTTGCTTTTTTCTTCATTGTTATTAATGAACAATGATTTTTTTTCTATCTTATTGATATCTTGTATAACCTTATATCCATTAGTTCTTACAATGCCATAAGACGGATTTTGCTCTAAAAACAATACTTGTTGTTCTAATGAGGTTGGATAGAGAATATCATCAATATCATAACAACAAATATATTTACCAGTTGCTATTGTTAGACCTAATGCTGCGGCTCCTCCAGCACCTTTGTTCTCTTGGGTTAAGCAGATGAGTTTCATTCCTGCATCTGAAAACTTTTCTATATATGATTTCGCCATCATATACGATTGGTCTGTGGAACCATCATCAATGAATATAGCTTCAATGTTTTTGTATGTTTGGGTTAGTAAGCAGGAAAAACATTGATCTATAAATTTACTACCATTGTAACAACAGATTATGACTGAAACAGTTTGCATTTTATCGTTTTTGTTTTGTTTGCAATATAATTATTGATGATATTTCTGGTTTCGTGATTTATGCTAATCGTGTATCCTGCTAATGCGAGTAGGATTGTAGATGTAATGCAAGTTACAATTAGGCGCATAAATGATTCCTCTCTGAAGAGGGATTGTATAATAGAGATAAGATAAAAAATACATCCTACGATAATAAAATTCTTTAGGAGTACATTGAATATAAATTTTTTTAGAGAAAAAGGAGGAAGGTATTTACTGGCTATCGATGCTATAATTATACATCCACTGAGCATAGAGAGAGTATTATAAAAATATGGAAACCATACGGAAGCTATATTAAGTTTGAAAATAATATAGGTTATTGGCAATGTTGTTAGATAAAGTATTCCATTGAATAGACTTGGATATTTGTTTTTTCCTGCTGCATGAGGTATCGTTAAAATGAGCATTGCCAATGCGGAAAATATATTAAATAATAAAGTAAAAGAACAAAATATAACACTATACTGAGGTACTATTCCTAACCATAATTTCAATATATAATTCATTTCCATAATGAGTGGAGTGCTTATAAAGAGTAGTAAATAAAGAATGATGACAGATGAATATTCTATCAGATTATTACTTCTTGCATAATTACCACTGGCATAAGATTTTATGATTTGTGGCTTTACTGCTGTTAAAATATTTGAAGCAAAAGCCATTACAACTCCTTGGACTTGAGATGCTATAGAGGAAGCTGCATTTATTGCTACACCAAAAAACATATTAATTAGTATATTAGTACCTTGTCCTCTGACTGTGACACTTAAATTTCCTAATAAATCCCATCCTGAGAAAGAAAACATTTGGTAGAATATATTTTTATCCCAAACCAATTTTAGTCTACTTTCTTGAAAATGCCTGTTGCAAAAATATCTATAGTATAGCGCAGTAAGTATATTCATGAGTGTCATGAGTAAACTATACAATATTAATTTATCATAGTCGCAAAAAACCAATAAATAAACAATTAGTAATCGGGTAAAAATGTTGACTAAATCAACATAGGCATAAATATCTATACGTTCATGAGATATAATAGTTGCTGTATATGGTACTTGTGTCACTCCTATAATCATTGATATGATAGAGAACTGGTATACCCAGTGTGCAGCATACATTCTTTCTACGGGAATAACCAGTTTATGGGTTAAAAACCATAATCCTACCGTTTCTCCTAATATTAAAATAATGAGGGCTATGATAACATGTATACCTAAGGCTATATTGAAAATTTTGTTTAAATTAGTCGTATTATTTTTCCCCATTTCATAAGTGATGAATCTGGAAGTTGCACTTGAAAGGGAAGAATTTATAAATCCAAAAAGTGTAATAACTCCTCCTACTATACCATAAATTCCAAAATCTTCTATTCCTAATGTATTTAATACTATTCTTGATGTAAAAAGTGCTACTATCATAGATAGTAGTAAACGGAAATATAACAATATAGTATTTTTGAATATTAATAAGTTATTATTTGGCATATAGTCTTGATATATTTTTCTTGATAAATCTTAGGTTGTTAAATATATTTCTTAGTATATAAAACAATACAAAATTTTTTCTAAAGTAGGAGTCTGCAAATAGCTTTTGTTCTAAATTTAATTGTTTGTTTATTTGCATATAGTTTAAACATTCAACAACCTGTTTTTTTTCTAAAATAGAAATAAATTCTATTTTTTTTTCTTTATATGTTTTGTTTGAATTTGGATGAAAAAGATTATACATTAGAGATATTGTGATTCCTGAGTATAATCTTTTGTAAGTATATTCCCTTAATCGTTTATCTTGCAAATTCCAGGTCGTGATGAAAGATTGGAATTGATTATATACAGAGATATAGATATTTATTCTGTCTGGTATATATCTGGAACGGTTGTTTCCGCTATTGTAAATGTAGTAAGTATATAATAATTCAGAGGATATGTAGGTATTGTTTAGTAATGGATAAAACTGAAGGTTGAATCCTTCATCTTGCTGAATTCGTTGGTTTCCAAAACGGAATTCGTATTTTTCGATGAACGTACGTCGATAAAACTTATTCCAGGCAAAACCATTTCCATTTGGCACAAAAAGGAGTTCATCCACAAAAATGGACTTCAATGTCTGATTGTCGTGAATTTCTCTTTCTTTAAAACGTACTTCTTCTGATAAGTGTAAATGCGGTGTAATGCAATGATAGCCGAAGATGTTTACATCGCTTCCGTATGTTTCCATCCAGTTGACGTTTTTCTCGACTAATCGAATATCTGCATCATCATCTACATCGTAAAACCATACATAATCTCCTTTTGCTTTATCAAGTCCTACATTTCGGGCACTACCTAATCCTCCATTAGTTTTTGTAATCAACTGAATACGAGAATCGTTCTTTTGTAGCTCCTGGCATAGTGAATAGGTATTATCGGTTGATCCGTCATCTACAAGTATAATTTCCAGATTCCGATAGGTTTGCTGAAGGATACATGCCAGTTTTTTCTTTTGGAGAAAAGAGGCCACGTTATACAAGCAGATGATAATGCTTACCAAAGGTGTATTATTTTGCATATCCGTAATAAACTTTAAACCAGTCAATGAATTTACCTACACCTTCTTCTACCGAGGTTTTAGGTAAATATCCGAAGTCGTTAATCATTTCTGTCATGTCTGAATAGGTTTCTTGTACATCACCTGCTTGCATAGGAAGGTATTCTTTTTTAGCTTCTTTTCCGATAGCGGTTTCAAACGCGTTAATATATTCCATTAGAGTTACGGGATTCTGGTTACCAATGTTATACAAGGCATAAGGGGCTGAAGAAGATGCCGGATCCATTTTCAGATTATCCCATTCCGGATTTTTAACCGGTATTTTGTCGAGAACCTTTATAACTCCGTTTACAATATCATCTATGTACGTAAAATCACGACGCATTTTACCATAATTGAAAATCTTAAGAGGTTCGTCTTTGAAAATGGCATGTGCAAACAGGGAAGGTGACATATCTGGTCTTCCATAAGGGCCATAGACAGTGAAGAACCTTAATCCGGTTACAGGTATGTTATACAAGTAGCTGTATGTATGTGCCATCAGTTCATTCGATTTCTTGGTTGCTGCATAGAGGCTCACCGGATGGGATATATCATCGTGAACAGAAAAAGGGATTTTCCCATTTAGTCCATAAACACTGCTTGAACTGGCATATACTAAATGTTTGACTGGATAATGTCTGCATGCCTCAAGTAGGTTGAGAAAAGCTGAAATGTTACTATGAATATAGGCCTCTGGGTTTACCAAAGAGTATCTTACACCCGCTTGAGCTGCAAGATTGATAACGATATCGAACTGTTCTTCCTGAAAAAGATTCTGTAAGGTCTCTTTGTTGGCAAGGTCGGTATAGATGAATTGGTATTCTGGGAATGTTTGGCTGTTACAAAGTTTGTTGTCTGTGATATCATTGAAGTTGATTCCTAATAATTTCAGTCTGTCTTTTTTCAACTGGATGTCGTAATAGTCATTGAGGTTGTCCAAACCTATAATATGATTGCTTTTTGTTGCTAACAATGCTTTCGATAGGTGGTAGCCAATGAAGCCGGCTCCTCCAGTAATTAATATTTTCATATAATGTAATTTTCTATTTGAATATGGGTAATTCGTTAATTAAATTTAGACCAGCTATATAATTGTTCAGGTGCTGTGAATAATGATTACGTATGTTTTCTTCCTGTTTCATAAGCCATCTAAAAGCTTCTGTCAATTCTTCTTCTCGGGACAGGGCGTTTACCGGTAATACGTAATTTTTAGCTGTGCCAAATAAGTCGGAAGCAATACCGACTGCTTTAACAGAGTAGCCTACAACAAGCGTAGGAACTCCAGTGGAATATCCGGCAATGGAAGCATGGGTACGTGCAGCTATCAAAAACCGGCACCTACTGATATATCCTTTTAGTTCCATTGCATTGCAATCTTCCAGTAGGATGATTCTATCAGAACTTTTATATTGCTGATATAATTTATTCAGTGTAGTTCTGTCATCATTATGACTCCATACAACGTGAGGAATAAGGGCTATATTAAGATCTGTATGCTGTAAGATGAATGCAATCAGGTGTTCATAATTTGCAAATGTTATTCCTTTATTGCCTTCATAGCCAGATATAAGAGGACTTAGATTGATACCAACGGTGTTGACCGGGCTAAATCCTTCCGGAAGTTTACGCTCTATCTTCTTGAGTTTAAATGCCGTATCGGGAATGAGATAAAGATTCTTGATACCGTTTTCTTTCAGGGCTTTATACGTGATACTTTCACGGGCCGTAATCAATTGGTATTTATTTAAATATTCTATCAGATGTTTATCAATCCGGTGAGGATCAATGGAACATCCCCATAAAATACAAGGAACTTTATGAGAAGCAAACATGTCATTTAATACTCCGAATTGTTCGGCAAAACCTTTGTAACAATAGTTGTCACCTCCTATGGCTATGGCTAAATCTGTATCACCTGATTTCCGGATGGCATTTCGATAAATGCTTTTGTAGTAAATGCGTTCATCATGCATGAACTTCATTTTCAGTTTGTAAAGAAGTCCTTGCAGTCCTTTCGGTAATGGATCTTGGGAGGATTCTATTCGAGCTATTTCATTTAGTCCGCATTTCAGATCTTCTTCAGGCCGTTCGGATAGAAGAGTGAACTTATTTCCTTTTTCCAGTGACTGAATGGTAGAACGCGCTAAAGCTTCACAACCGTGATTGGCGCTTCCTCCATGAGCATAAAGTGATATGTTCATATTCGTTTTCTAAGGGATAAGTAATTTTTCCAACTGTGTAAATATAGATAGAGCAGGAATACCTGTTTTTTTAGAATCAATGATTTTAGCCTTTTGAAACTGGTCTGATGAGTTTGTATACTTGTTAGTATATCATTGTTTTGTCCCAATAAACAGATGGCGTGACGGATAGCAGATAAGGTAACTGTCGGCATTTCCAAAAACATAGCCAGGGCAAGTCCGCCTATTGCTTGTGCAATGAGTTGCTGATTCTCTAAGGTGAAGCAGGCATGCTGTTGAAGTATGTCTTTGCATTTTAAATGTATTTCAATCATTGCCATGAAATTTATATGCTTTATCATACTGCCGGATGAATATGCCGTACCTGTTACATAATGGTATCCGGTCTCGGGAAACAAACAGACTGTTTGGGTATGGTCATAATAACTTAAAAAGAAATCATAATCTTCCAGTTGCTTGATGGTTGGATTAAAGCAGATATTGTTTTTCTGAATGATTTCCCGTCGTAAGAGTTTGTTGGATATATAGCCATATAAACCTCTTCGGGTTTCGTATTGTTCTTTGACAAAAGCCTTTAGAAATTCCTCTTGTGTCAGTACCCCATTGAATGAGGGAATGAGGGAATATTGTCCTATTTCTGTTTCTTTTTCTTTTGTAATTCCCCATATATAGATATCTGCGTTTTCTTGTTCAGTATGGTGCATGATACGTTGCAGGTAATCAGGTTCAATCCAGTCGTCTGCATCAATAAACAGAATGAATTGTCCTTGTGCTATAGCGATTCCTCTGTTGCGCGCTGCCGAAACTCCGCTGTTAGTAAATGTATAGACTTTGATTCGCTGGTCTATTGTTTGATACTCTTGAGCTATTCTCTCTGAATTATCTGTAGATCCGTCATTGATCACGATTACTTCCAAGTCTTTATAGTTTTGATCAATGATAGAAGTCAGGCATTTTGCTAAGTATTTTTCTTTGTTATAAACTGGTATAATGATAGAAAGAGTTGGAATATTCATTTTTTCATTTTTTGTGCCATCAAATAAATACGAAAAAGAAGTTTAAAGCATAATGGACTTACACGTGCTGAAGTAAGCAATATTTTTTGTTTGAACAGAATATACGGATTATGTATAGCTGATGAATAATGACACTTAATGAGGTTAAATATTTCTTGCTTTTTAGGGATATATTGTTTTTCTGTATTTTCAATGGACATACCAAGAAGCTTGAGCAATGTAGTGATGAATACAAATTCAGCAGCCGGTTTCCAGGTAGGGTGCTTTTGCTCCATATATTGCAGGACTTCTAATGTTGTGTCTATCTGATCAAATTTATGTGGATTGAGGTTTGAAGTACTGATGCTATTTTTCCTAATACAATAATTGTATAGCTTATTATAATTAATGGCTATAGAGTCGCACAAATCATAAATGTAAATTGTTGAGGTATAATCTTCATTAGTTTTGTCATTAAGAAATCTAATTGTATCAAATAATGAACGCTCATATAATTTGGTACATGCAGACCACCAGATATTTTCGGTCATGCTTTTTAAGATGACGAACTCTTTATCCTTACATTCTGTCGGTAAGTTTTTATTGATGTCAGGTATACTTCCATAACACATATTCGGATGACAAAATGCGAGTCGGGTATGGTAGGTACAAATATCCTGATAAAGTCTTTCGTACATCTCCGGATGGATACAGTCATCGCTGTCTACGAACCCGATATAGTCTCCCGTACATCGGTCGAGCCCGCTGTTGCGTGCTGCGGATAATCCTCCATTTTCCTGATGAATTACAAGAATACGTTTGTCTTTCTGTGCATATTCGTCACAAATGTGTCCACAATTATCAGGAGAACCGTCATCTACAAGTATAATTTCCAGATTGGTATAAGTCTGGTTACGGATGCTATCGATGCATCTGCGTAGATAAGGTTCTACTTTGTATACAGGTACAATAACAGAAATTAGGGGTAACGTTTTTTCCATTTACAATCTGTATTTTAATTGCTGAAGTTTTTTGAAGAAAAGATACATCCATTTAAGAGGTTTTATCCGTAGGACAAATTTAAATTCATCTTCAATACTTAACAGGCGTTCAATGTCTTTAGTAACCTGATCGGGAAAAAATTCTCTTTTGATACGGTAAAACTGTTCTCTTCTGTCATCAATGGTTTTGCTTACAGAACCAATTCCTTCACTGTCGAAATAAACAACAGGTTGTGAAATATGGTGGAATGAATGGTTATTGCAATACAGTTCCAAGAAAAAAGCCCGATCGGCTGAAATTTTATATTGGGTACGATATAGATACTTTTGAGCCGCTTTTGTTTTTATGAAGGTAGCCTGGTGTCCTAATGGACTTCTGAATAAGAAAGATAATGTCATTTGATCTGGATAAGTTCGTTTATCAATGACTTTATTGTCTTTGATAAACCATACATCTCCGTAAATTATGTCTGCCTGAAGCGGTCTGCTGAATATCTTTGCCAATGTGTCTGGAGCTATCAGGTAATCGCCGGAATTAAGAAACTGACAATATTCTCCTTTAGCCAATACAGTACCTTTATTCATGGCATCGTATATTCCTTTATCTGGCTCACTTACCCAATAAGAAAAATATTGTTTATTTTCTTCTATAAGTTCTTTACTGCCGTCTGTAGAACCTCCATCTATCACAATCCATTCATAATCTTGAAAGGTCTGTGATTTGACACTTTCGATTGTTTTTTTTAGGCCGGATGCATTGTTATAGTTTATGGTTATGATTGATAACTTAATCATTTTCGAGTAGCTTGCTATGATTTAAAAATATTATAATAAAAAGCAAATGCGTAAAATACTAATAAGGCCGCTCCTAATATTTTCTCATGGCTTTGCCAGAAGCGTTTTTTCATAAAGGGATAAATCAAGATAACTGGCATGATGAACCACGAAATTTGGGCGAACCGGTTACTGTAGGCTGCACGAATGACTAATACCCAAAAGGCATTGGTGATAAGAAATGTATTATAGAGCCAGTGATAATATTCATCGCGGAAATTACGGCGGAAAATAAAATAATAGCCTACAAATACGCCCATGGCGCTATAGAGTAGGAAGTCCCAACGGAAAGTCATACTCATTTGGATGATTTCTCCTACCATGTTTTCTCCTGTCAGATAACCGGAGAAGCGGTCATCTTCTCCAAAGATTTTCAAAGTTGCCAAATAGCTCTGTATGCGCATGCCGGCTGCATACGAGGCTCCTACACAGCCTATCCATGCCAGCAGGTAGAGATAACTGTTTTTGATAAACCAGGCAATGATGGCTGCTCCTGCCATAAGGACACAGGATTTATGAAATCCGATGGCAATGATGCCTAAGAGGATGGCGATGGGTAGGCGGTTGATATAAGTCATGGCTAAAATAAAGACAGAAGCTCCCATTCCGTTTCGGATACCGTTTACCCCATAATTCCAAAAGGTAAACATGCTGAAGATAACTAACAGGGGGATGTAATAATAGGACTTGAAGATACGCTGCATGGCCAGCCACAAACTGCCTACATAGATAAAGGCGCATAATAGGAAAAAACTGTGGATATCGCTGTATTTGGCAAACCAGGCATGCAGGTTGTAAAAGAGGACATCTGTTCCCCATTCCCAGGTAAAAGGTTCTGAAGAGCGTTGAATTTCATAAAAACCTTTAGTATAGTTTACGGTATCTCCGAAATAGCCGGATATAGGACGTAGCCCCATATAGAAAATAAGGATTGCTGTAAACAGAACTCCCCATACGGCATTCATACTGACAATGTTTTTATGTAGGGCAATACCTGTATTGCATTGCCAGAAAGCAATCAGTACCAGTATAAGAATACTGTAATGGAAAAAGGGGGTATAATCGGCTATGGGTATAAAGTCTATCATAAAAGGTTACGATTGTGGGTTATGCGGAGTTATTTGTAGCTCTGCGTATTGGATTTGGTGATCACTCCAGCAATTGCTATATAAACGATAAGCTGATGTTTTCAGTTCTGGAGCGCAGAATGTATAATCGATGCGGAATAAATTCCCGGCAGGCTGGTAGGTTCCTTCCCATCCGTTTCCGGCTTCGAGAAAGCAATCGCTCAGTTGGGCGGTTAGTCTCCGGTAGGCATACGATACGGGGGTATCGTTCAGGTCACCGCATACGGTAACGGGGTACGGGCTGGAGGCGATGGCTTCTGCCAATTGCTGGGCCTGACGGTTACGTGCTACCGCATTAAGCTGGTAGGTATGCAGGCGGTTGTTTCCCTGGTAAGCAAACGACATGCCGGTAGTCTGCAAGTGGATGTTGAACAGCCGAATGATGGTTCCATTGCATTGCAGGTCTATCTGTAACACTTTGTTATAGCTGTCGGGAAAGTAATATTCTTTCATACCCGATAACGGGAAACGACTGTATACTGCCAGATTGAGTACTTCGTCTTCGCGGCTGTTGAATACCTGGTAAGGGTATCCGAAAGCTGCTGAAATGCTGTCACGATGCAACAGGTTGTCGTGCGGACGTTCCTGCAGACAGATGACATCGGGATGAAGATTCCGGATAAAAGCGGCACTTGCCTGTAGGGTTTGTTTGCTGAGCTGAAAGCCTTCGGTATTCCAACTGACTATCCGTAAAAGGGCATGATCTTCTGAACTATTTGTATGAAAAGAAACTGTCCAGGATTTTCCGGTAAGGAACAGACTGAGGAGGCAGGAAATGCCAAACAACAGGGTGATGCCTTTTTTTCGGCAGAAAACTGCTATTATAGTTGCCAACAAGCTGAATATAGCTAAAGGGATCACCAGCAAACCCAACGGGGACAGGTAACCTGCGAGTACCGGAGGACACCAGGGCATGAGGGCAGTTGCTATTGTCATACATGTTGTCAGTCCGGCCAGAATATAGCTAAATATTTTCATTGTTTGCTATTAGTAAACTAAGGGCATCCAGTTGTGCACTGGTGAGTTTCATATTTTGCAGCATGGGGGCGTATCGCTCCAGGTGATGCAGGTCGGTTCCTACGTAGGTATACATGCCGGCTGCCAGCAGGGCTTCGGCTGCGTGACGGGCGCCGGGGCTGTAGTAACTGGATAATGACATGAGGTTCAACTGTAAGTTGTATCCGTCAGTACGGTACAAGTTGCGGTAGTCGTCCATCGTCATGTAGGTATATCGTTCGGGATGGGCAATGACCGGAAAATAGTTCTTTCGTACTGTAGCCAAAATGTCCTTCATTCCTACTGGTGGAAGCATGTAGGAGGTTTCCACCAGCAGGTGTCTTTCTCCCAAAGGTAGTACTTCGGAAGGTAGCTTGGAGGTGAACTGAGCATCCATCATGTATTCTCCTGCCTGATGAATCTTAATTGGACCTTTGTAACAGGTGCGGAATTTCTCGAAGCGTTCGGTCAGGTAGGTTTGGGTGTTTCGTTCCATGTCGGACATGACATGGGGGGTAAACCATACGGAGGTAATACCGAGTTCTTCGAGGAACTGAAGCAGCTCCACAGAGGTGGCTTTGTCGGGGGAGCCGTCGTCCACTCCCGGAAGAATGTGGGAGTGGATGTCGGTCATTCCTTTCAATATACCAGACTGAACCAGGTTATGCTTTTTCTTAAAACTGAAAAACATGTAATCTCGTTTGTTTATCGGTTATTTTTTCCAGAACTGGTACCATTTGTGCGGCTTGTTTTCGTAGCCGTATCCATAACCGTAACCATATCCGTATCCATAGCCATAACCGTTGTTCTTGGTATGGGCACCGTTCAGGATAACGGACATATTTTTAAGTTGTCCGGTACGGTAAATCTTTTCCAGATCGGGTAGCATACGGCGGTCGAACCGGTCGGCACGAATAACGAAGATGGTCAAATCGGCAATACGGTTAGTAATTGCTGCATCGGCAATGATACCTACCGGTACATTGTCGACGATGATGTAGTCGTATTGCTTGCGGAGGGTGGCAATCATTTCCTCCAAACGTTCACTGAGCAGCAGTTCGGCAGGATTCGGAGCAGAAGGACCTGCCGGAATGATATCCAGATTGTCTACCAGTTCATCGTGCTTGATGATTTCCGCCAATTCAGCTCGTCCCGACAGATAGGAAGTCATTCCCTTGTCGTGATGGTGGATGTGTGAACTAAGGGTTCCTTTACGGATATCCAAGTCAATCAGGATGACCTTTTTTTCGGTCTGAGCGATACTTGCCGCCAGATTGCTGCACACAAAGGTCTTTCCGGCACCTGCTCCGAAAGAGCTGAAGGTAACTACCTGCAGATTCTTGCTCTTTACACGCATGAACTCCATGTTGGTGCGTACGATACGGAATGCTTCGGAAGCGATGTCACGTCCCTGACTGCGTACGATAATTCCTTTTTTACCTTTTGCACTTGGCTCTTTTTTGCTCTTTGATAATGGTATTTCACCTAAGAAGGGTACACTGAGGTTGTCTTCAAGATCCTTACGAGTATGTACTTTGGTATCGAAAAACATAAAGGCGAGCAAAATAACAGCTGGTAATGCGATTCCTTTCATGACACCTCCCATAATGATACTTTTTCCGTTAGGAGTATAAGGCATGTCACTACCTCCTGCCGGGTCGAGTACGCGTACATCTGTTTCAGTTGTTGCCTGGCTGAGTGCGTTCTCTTCACGCTTGTTGAGCAGGTAGAGGTATAACTCCTCTTTGATACGCTGCTGACGTTCGATAGACAGCATCTGACGTTGCTGAGTCGGAATGCTGGCGATGCGGCGTTGTGCTTCGGAGGTACGGTTCCGGGCTTCCTTGAGTTTTGCGTTAATGCTGACAATCAGGTTGTCGATATCGCGGATGATGTTCTGGCGAATAGCGAGCAGCGTATTGTTCAGTTCCTGTACTACCGGGTTCTTGTTGCTACTGTTCTTGATAAGCTTGTCACGCTTCAGCTTATTGGTGTTGTATTGTACAATCTGTGCTTCGATATTGGCATCGGCTATACCTGTATTGGATGGAATAAGACCGGTGATTTTGGATGGGTCTACTAAGAATTGCTTGATATATTTAGCCATTTCAATCTGAAGTTCCATCTCGGTGGCTTGCGTACCGTATTGTTCTTTGTCGGATACTGATGTGCTTGCTGAAGAGGAAACGTCAATAATCTCGTGCTGACGTTTGTAATTTTCTATTTCGGATTCTACTCCTCCTAATTCTTTCTCAATGATAATCAAACGTTCATTGATGAATTGGGAAGTACTAATGGCTATCTGGTTCTTGTCTTTGATGGTTTCTTCATTATAAACGGTAATCAGCATGTTCAGTACATCTTCAGCACGGACGGTAGAATAGTCGTTGAGGCTGAGGTACAAAATGGAAGCATCGTTTTCGGCCTGACTAATGCTCAGGTTGGAGCCGAAAAGGCTTGCCATGTTATCAATGCTGTTTTTCTCTACATGGATAGTAGTATCGAACCACTTGCTGCCATAATACAGTGTGGGACTGACTACCAGTTTGCCGAGCGGAGTCGGGATGGTATCGTTGAGCTTGGCTGTCAGCGCCTTGTCTGCTACCGGTAATATGTCGCCACCAAAATCTGTCAGGCGTACTTCGTGATCATTAATGGGAGTGACACTGACACGTGCTGTTTGATAATCTTCTGTTTCGGCAAAAGAAACCTTTACGGGGGCCTGTGTGTATAATTCTTTTTCGCGTAGCCCGTCATCCATTTTGTAGCAGATATTGGCATTCAGACGGCTGACTACTTCACGCATCAGGTTGTGTGACTGGAACTGAAGTATTTCGTTGGATACATTGGTAGTGGCCATGGTCTGAAAGCGTTCAAGTCCGTTGTAGCTCCGTTGATTGGCATTTTTTATCATGACCGTTGCCGAACGGGAATATTTGAAAGGAGTTTTGGCGTACTGATACCATGCATAGCCTCCGAAGATTGCAACCGACAGGACAAACCAGTACCAGCGGTTGATCAGGTACATTATCATGTCCATAGGGTTGATATTGAAACCGCTTCCGCTGATGTTCTTATCGGGAGAGAGGTCTTTTTGTTCGCTCATTTGTATCATAGGTTGAAGGGAATTATTTAACTGCTAATACGACTAAAGAAGTAATAGTGGTGATGAATGACAGAATCATGCTGAAAGTACTGAAGGTACGCTGGGCATTGTCGCGGGTCTTGTTGGCTGACGGTTCTACGTATACGATGTCATTCTGCTGAAGGTAATAGCAGGGAGAATTGAATACATCTCTTGAACGGAGATCGTGGAACAAAATACGCCGCTTGTTTCCGTATTCGCGGATAACGGCTACACGGTCTACACGACCATCGTCGCTAATATCGCCTGCCTTGGCAATGGCTTCCAGTAAGGTAATGCGGTCACCGGTAATATCATAAACTCCCGGACTTCCTACTTCTCCTAATACGGTCACTTTGAAGTTCAGGAAGTTGACCATGACAATAGGATCTTTAATCAGATCTTCATCAATCAAACGTTGCTTAATCAATTCGGTAACTTGTCCGCGAGTACGTCCTTCTACTTTCAGTTTACCCAAAATCGGGAAATCGATTTCTCCGTTTACATCGACCAGGTAACCTTTGTTGGCATTGTCGCCGCCGCTGGTAGGGGTGGAACTGGTGATATTGCCATCCAGACCAACGCTGTAGTTACTGCTACCCGGGATATTGAAGGGTAAGGTCAGTTCCGGATTCTTGCAACTTACGGTAATGCTGAGGCGGTCGTCACGATGGATGACAGCTTCGTATTTTTGGAAAACCGGATATTCCTTGAGCTCCTCCATGTCGCGGAGATAGATTAAGTCTTTTCTTGTTGCACAAGATGAGAAAAGCAAGGTTGTAAATAAAAAGAGTAAAAGGGCTGATTTGTTCATGTCTATTTTTTGATTTTTATAGTTGTTCTATTGTTTTAAGTTCGTTTTCGTTCAGGTGGATGACAGAATCGCACCGTTCCATAACCCTCGGATCGTGGGTGACAAAGATAATGGTTTTTTCCTTTCCTTCGGCTAAAATGTTGTTTATTAACTTTGTAGTGGTATCAACATCAAGGGCAGAAGAGGCTTCGTCGAACAGCCAGATGTTACCCGGACGCAGCAGGGCACGGGCTATGGAGATACGCTGTGCCTGTCCTTCGGAAAGACCATAACCGTGTTCTCCAATGCGGGTATCTACTCCTTCAGGTAAATCGAATACAAAGTCGGCACAGGCAATACGCAGTACTTGCTCCAGTCGGGCTTCGCTACAGTCGGAAGCACCTAAAAGTACATTTTCACGGACGGTACCACTGAGCAGAGTGTTTCCCTGAGGGACATACATGAAGTTGATGCGGGTGGCGGAAGTGTCTGTATATGTTTTTCCATCTGCCCTCACAAGGTTAATCGTTCCTTCATCGGGATGGACTAGTGCGAGCATAAGGCGAATGATGGTAGTTTTGCCAGTACCGGTAGGTCCCGCTACGGCTGTAGAAGTGCCGGGACGGAATTCTGCTGAGAAATCGTGAAGCACGTGCTGTCCGGACTCGTAGCCGAACGAAACATGCTTGAATTCCAAAGTAAGTGGTCCGTCAATATGTTCCGGGGTTTCATCCGGCTCTACATCTTCGAACAATTCCATGAGACGCTCTACCGATGCCCAGCCACGGACTAAGGAGGGCGGAATGGCAATCAAGCCCAGAAAAGGTCCTTGCACCTGTCCTACTAATTGCAGGAAGGCAGTCATGGTACCGAAAGTAATCTCCTGATGCTCCAGACGGTAAATACCCCACAAAAAGGCACATAAATATCCTCCTCCGAAGACAAAACCCATTACACCTTGCGAGAAGGTAGAAAACTTGATCTGTTCCATACCGAGGTTGAACAGTTTTTCCTGTGATTCATGTAACTTTTGCTTACGGTAATCGGTAGCTCCTAACGAGCGGACCAGCACACGTTGTGACAGGTTTTCCTGCATGACCGAACCCATTTCGCTGTTCATGGCTTTTTGTGCTTTACTTAGCTCGCGCACTTTGCGGAAATAGATTTTAGACAAGAGTACCAGTGGAGTAGCTCCCAGTATGAACCACGCCAGGCGCGGTTCGAGTGCCCAAAGGAAGATAAATGCTCCCACCAGCTGCACACAGGTTATCAGTAGGTTAGGTAGAATTCCCATTCCCATGCTAAGCACTTCGGAAGCATCGCTGTTGATACGGGTCAGCAAGTCGCCGGTATGCCATTTTTGTCCGCTCTTCCACGAGCACATCATCAAGGCATCCGACAATGAGTTCTGCATGCGGATACCGATACGCATGTTGATTTTCCCAAAAATCCAAGGAGAAATCAACTTGACCGCCATGCCGAAGAAGAAGAAAAATACCACGATACCAGCGGCCATCCAGACATTACCTTCGCGGGCACCGGTTACAATATCGATGATCCATTTGGAGAGCCAGACATTGAAGAGGGACATCCCTACCCCGAAAATACCTGAGAAAATGGAAAATATGATAAGCCAGTGGTATCCCTGCGTAACCTGAAGAACCCAGCGCATGGCTTTTTTGCCAATGGTATATTGCTGGGAGAGATTCTCGCGGGTTAGTTTACTTAGTATTTTTTTCAGTATGGTTTTCATGTGTGGTAAAAAGTTCTTTTATGCGTCTGAGGATAAGTAATGTGGGCCACCAAAAAGTTTCTGCCGGGGCACAAGTGAAGAATAGCTGTATTTTACGGGCTATCTGCCGGGTAGTGTACAGCTTGTTTTTCCATTTACCTTCGGGACGCTGTTTCTTGCGCTCATCGTAAAAACCGAAATTGCCGCTTTCCCAGATTTCTGTCATCAGAGCAGTGGTATCACAATGTTTTCGGAAAGGGAGATATTCCTCGGACAATCCTAAATGTTCTGCCAGAAAAGAATAAAGCAGGCAAGACCATTGCCAGACACCAAAGCTGTGGCATAGATGTTCCAGTTCTGTGCGGTTGGTTTCCTGGGCCAGTCCTTTGAGTAGGATGGCCGCATCGCATAACTGGCGCAAGCCGATTCCTTCGTTGAGCAAGTGTTTCAGTATATGGGTGGAAACCAGCAAATGGTGAGCTTCCGGTGTGGGGACACTGATGTGTATGCCATTGTATTCAGGCTGGATGCTTGGTTGTGCCGTACAGAAAATCTGTTGCTCCCATTTTCGTAATGTCTTCTGAATAAAAGGGCTGTGCAGTTCTATCAGCTCGGGATGCAGTTCGATAACAACCTGCCCAATACAACAGGCGGCGTCATCGCTTGCTCCGTATCTGACACTGACTCCGGATGCTTCCAGTTTCCTGGCTGCCTGTCGTACGGCTTCGGCACTGCCGAAATACAGGTCGATGTCGCCGCAGATACGATGCAGTGGTTGAGGATAATAGCAACTCAGGGCCAGTCCTTTGATTAATTCAAAAGAGATGGAAGGCTCGGATGCAAAAAAACGATTGAGCGAACAAAGTACTTGAATATGTTGTTTGTTGATGCGTTCCCACTGATCAATGTCCAACGTCCATCGTAAAATGAGCGTATGTGGTGGATACAACGGACGAGGAAGCAACAACATACCATCGTATACGATACCTTGTACTGCCTGCCTGCGGCTGTGAATATATAATGCCTGCCATTCTTCGGGTGATAGTGGAAAATACTTCTCTGCATCTTCCTTGACTCCCCAAAGTCCTTGGCGGATCAGGAAAAACAGCGCATCTTTTATGCGGTCACTACTGTTCATGCCAGCAGTCCGGTTCTTTGCCACTGCATGCACATTTCGTGTACATCGGAAGCAGCCGTTTCACGGTCGACATCGTATTCTTCACAGAGTAAATCAACCAGATAATCTTCATCGAATTCTTTACCTTCTGCTTGTTGCCACAACCATGCGGCAGTCTCATTCAGAGTCAGAATCTGCGTCATGTCCATGGTTTCGCTGAAAGGATTTACTATCATATATTCTCCGGCAACTTCGCGGAGAGTGAGGTTTTCGTTGAGTTTCATAAATTAATTGTTAGTTGTTATTGATTTTTTTATTTTCCAAAGCACACGGAGGAGATAGCTTCTCCAGGGGTGCATATAACACCATAATAGCCCGATAAGCCTCATCAAGGGGCTTTCGGGCGAGAAGCTGTGCCGGCCGCGGTAATAGCGGGTGACTACAGCAATAATCCGGGAGTAGTCTGTATGTTCGAACCGGTTGGTATTGCCGTCGCCGAGTAAGGTGATGCGTCCACTTTTTGTTATTTGTCGGATACGGTGTAATACGATGCCCGATTCATCGGTTTGTGCTACGACTACTGTTCCTTTGCGGATGTGTTTTCCATCGGGGGGAGCGAGCAAGACATCATCGTTATGGCGGAGGAAGGGAAGCATGCTACTTCCTCGCACGCGGATACGGACTGATTTCCCTTGACGGAGTATTTCCTGTACGCCGGCAAAAAACAGATCGTTACGGACAAATACTTCTTTTTTCTGTTCCATCTGTCTTACCAGTTCAGACCAGACGGCTGGATCATGCCCTGCTGTAACAGTTGCATGATAAAATCAGAGGCATCTGCTGCGGCTGTTTCTCGGTCAACCTCGTATTCGTCGAGTATCATGTCGACCAACTGGTTAAAATCAGCTGCTTCTTCGATATGCTCCCAGATAAAGGCAGCTGTATCGGTGAGGCTGATCATGCCGTTGAAATCGTGTGCGGTTTCGTCAGCCGGAACCAGTACGGTTTCATCGGCAATGGTGCGTGATATAAAGGATTTAATTTTTTTCATACATGGTTCATTATAAGTTTCTGGTACAGGGTGTCGACGGCCTCACGACTGATGTTGCACGCATAAGTAAGGCAGGGCAAGGTGGACACAAGAGATTCGGTGAAAGTCATTGCCGCATCCGTAAACTCACGGTTCCAGTAGTTTACCGTCAGTTGTTCCAGTACACGCCTGAATGTAAGGACTTTCTTTTCTATTATTAAATGATTGTCGGGTGCCTGTTGTAACAGGATGATAGCCTGTACTTCCCGACGTTCGTTGTGGCAGATGCCACTTGTACCACAGATGGGCCAACCGTTGGCATAGAATGTATCGCCTTCATGGCTCAGCAAGCATTTGTCGCCGTTCAATACCTTTGCCTTTTCAGGCAGGTATTGGCACCACAGGTTAGTATGTGTGGTCTTCCCTATTCCACTGGGACCGCTGAACAAGATTGCTTTCCCCTCGAAGTCGAGGTAGGAACAGTGAAAGACAAAGGAATTTCGTAAAACAAGGTGCTTTTCAAGTGCCAGCAGGGAATGGAAGATGGTGTCGGCACTCAGCAGGTGCATGTAGGTCGGATTGAAATAAATTTCCGTATGGCATGCATCCGTTTCTTCCAGATACGCATAGGGTGTTTGTCCGTCCGGAAAAACCAATAACCGGGATTCCAGTCCCGACGGTTGCCGGAATACAAGGATATCCGGCTTACGAAAAACAGGTTGAATAGTGGGTAACTGTGGATTCCGGTCCGTGTGGAAGGTATAATAGAGGTCCGCTTTTTCGAAGGTAGATTCGAAAAGCAACGTGTTTGCCGGAAGATATTCTCTTTCGAAACCTTCCAACTGGATATGTAGAGACCCTATGGTCAGTCTGATCATGATGTTATAAATTAGCGTTGAGCTTCCTGCTCAATGAGGTGGCGTTTAGCCTGGCCGATGGCGCAGAGATAAGCGGTATCTCCGCAATATTTTTTTTCGTTGGTCGCGTTGGCATAGCATACATCGCAGAGTTTGCTCAGTTTACAGCCGCTGCATTCCGTGTGTGTTGGTAAGGAGGCACATTGCTTCACAATGCTCTGCCAGGCTTCGGCAACCGAATGCTCGGCAAGTGATACGGAAGGAGTTGCCATATCTACGCAGGGTGACAAAATACCTTGCCAGTTGATCCAACAGGAACTCTTTCCGGCGCGGCAATTTAGTGTAACTCCATCGGGAACGGCAGATTCCATATCGGTGAGCTCTGCGTTCATACCTTTAATGTGTTCGTGATAATTGGCTTTGTATTTGTATTTGAGGTGTTCGATTTCGAGAGCTGCCACTTCTTCCGGAGTTAATCTGATTTCCGGAATCGAAAGCTGCGATGTACATGTCGGACTACAGAACAAAGATGTGTAGCAATTGATGGATGCCGGCATATCCAGTTCTTCCGCCATGCGGATGACCGTTTCGTAATCCTGTCGGTTTTTGCGGATGATGGTCAGGTTCAGTTTGGTATCGATGTGATACTTTTTCAGTAACCGAAGTCCCTGTATACAACGGTCGTACCCGTTTGAAGTATGGCATAAATCCTTGTAAGTTTCGTTGCATCCTCCATAGAGGCTGACATTGAGGCGGCGCGGTTTAACCTTGCTGAACAATTCCGCTACCTCTTCGGTAATAAGCGTCGCATTGGTGTTGATGGTAAGAATGAATCCCATTTCACGAAGGGCCAGATAAAGCTCGCTAAATTGAGGATACAACAAAGGCTCTCCTCCAGTAAGCAGGATGAACAGCGTACCCATGGCTTTCAGTTCTTCTGCTGTTTTTAGCCATTCATCCATACTCCGTACACCTCCATGCTGTGTCAGTTCACGGGTATTCATGCGGACATAACACATGTCACAACTCAGGTTACAGAGTGGAGTCAGTTCGAAAGAAGCTGATATAGGAATCCGGAATTGAGTCGCTTTATCTACCAAGCGTCTTTCTACCGGGGTTGCATCGTTTAGTTGGTCCATCTGTATGTATAATATTGTTAAATAATTCACCACAGACTACACAAATTTATGTTTTAAATTCATTTGTGCAGTCTGTGGTAATAAATGTGGTATATTATAAAATCAAGATTTTACAGTTGTCCAAGAATTTATATCAAGGTTTTTAGTACAGTGAACATTTGTGCCTCCATCTGTCCAAATAATAACTTCTTGTACTTTTGGAGGTAAGTTTACTCCTACTAGATATCCATGTATAAATTCATCATTTGTTGGTGCATAGTGAGTTTCACTACATGGATGGTAGGATAGAAAACTTAATCTTTCATCTTTATTGGATCCAATAAGCTGAAAGCCTTCTTGTTTTCCTGTTTCTCTATATACACCTCCAACCTCTAACCATCCACCTGGATTAGCATCACACACAAACTTATATACTCGATTTTCCTCTCCACATGCAGCAATATAGTTTTGTGGTACAAACACTTCGCTTTCCAAGACTGGTTTGGCATAAACTCTTTTTTTCATATTATTTTAGTGTTTTGTTTATACACCTTTGATATATGAAGTTTACGCTTTTAGTCTTTATGTGTTTATTGCAGATTACATAGGTTGGCTTTTGGTTTTCTATGTAATCTGCATAGAAAAAATTTTAGGATTTTACAATTTCCCAATTATCCATGTCTAGATTTTTAGTTGCATGTCCGTTTTTGCCATTATTTCCTCTCCAGACAATTACGGTTTCATCAGCATCCATTTTTCTATCTTTGTCATAATCAACGTATCCCCAATAAAATCCGGTTTGTGCCTCTGCTTCATGATATTCTCCACAGGGGTGATAACTACCTATATAGGTGCCTTTTGAACCATTTATAGGTTGACTACCACCTGCAGGATAATTTTTAAAATAAACACATAGCGAAAAAGTAAATTTGGGCAGAGCGTAGCGAATTAGCTGATAGAGCGTTCGTTACGCTTTGTTTTTCTATGGGACAGAGCCAACGAAATACCACCTCGAAGCCAAACGGTGCAGAAGTTCAGTTACCACCTCGTTACTCCCGTAACGGGTGCAGATTTCTTGCTAAACGGTTCTGTTTCTGCGTTTTGCATCGATTTACATAGCTGTCGGTAACTCACTAATAACTAATTTTGTAACCAAAAAAGGAGTGAGTTATGCGTAGTACATTCAAGGTATTATTTTACGTGAAGAAAGGCAGCGAGAAGCCGAACGGCAACCTGCCTCTGATGTGCCGTATCACGGTGGACGGCGAGATTAAACAGTTCAGTTGCAAAATGGATGTTCCCCCACGGTTGTGGGACGTGAAGAACAGCCGTGCTTCGGGCAAGAGCGTCGAAGCACAGAGAATCAACCTTGCGGTAGATAAAATCCGTGTGGAGGTAAACCGCCGCTATCAAGAACTGATGCAGACGGACGGTTATGTAACCGCCGCCAAACTCAAAGACGCCTATCTCGGTATCGGCGTCAAGCAGGAAACTTTGCTGAAGCTGTTTGAGCAGCACAACGCCGAGTTTGAGAAGAAAGTCGGACACAGCAGGGCGCAAGGTACATTTACCCGTTACCGGACGGTCTGTAACCATATTCGGGAGTTCCTGCCCCACAGCTACAAGCGTGAGGATATTCCGTTAAAGGAACTCAACCTCACATTCATCAACGATTTCGAGTATTTTTTGCGCACGGAGAAGAAATGCCGTACCAATACCGTGTGGGGCTACATGATTGTGTTGAAACACATCGTTTCCATTGCGAGGAACGACGGACGTTTGCCCTTTAATCCCTTTGCCGGATATATCAACTCTCCCGAAAGCGTGGACAGGGGCTACCTCACCCGAACGGAGATACAGACGCTCATGGACGCACCGATGAAGAACGCCACCCACGAGCTTGTACGGGACTTGTTCGTCTTTTCCGTGTTCACGGGTCTGGCGTATTCGGACGTGAAGAACCTCACCGCCGACCGCCTGCAAACCTTCTTCGACGGCAATCTTTGGATAATCACCCGAAGAAAGAAAACCAACACCGAATCGAACATCCGCCTTTTGGATGTTCCCAAGCGTATCATCGAGAAGTACAAGGGACTGGCTCGGGACGGTCATGTTTTCCCCGTTCCGAGTAACGGAAGCTGCAACAAGATACTCAAAGAGATAGGCAGGCAATGTGGCTTCAAGGTACGTTTGACCTATCATGTCGCAAGACACACGAACGCCACGACCGTGCTTTTGTCGCACGGCGTACCCATCGAAACCGTAAGCCGCCTTTTGGGACACACGAACATAAAAACCACCCAAATTTACGCCAAAATCACCGCCCAGAAGATAAGCCAAGACATGGAAACCTTGTCGCACAAGTTGGAGGACATGGAGAAGAATATCTGCCGAGCCATCTAATTAAAAGCAGAATACCGATGAAAGAAGAAAGGAACATTATCACGATGGACGAGCGGGGCAATATCTCCCTGCCGAGCGATATAGGTGCAACCGCCATGACCGAGTGGGAAATCTGCGAACTGTTCGGGGTTATCGCCCCGACGGTTCGGGCAGGGATAAAGGCACTCTGCAAAAGCGAAGTTTTGAATATATATGATATAAAGCGCATTATCCGCATATCGGACAGATACAGCGCGGAGGTTTACAACCTCGAAACGATAGTCGCCCTTGCTTTCCGTATCGAATCGTTCGGGGCGGCGAAAGTCCGCAGGGCATTATTGGAAAGGATTATACACGGGCGAAAAGAGAAAACGACGGTATTCGTGTCGGTTGTTTCGGACGGCAAGCCCAACAGCCGTTGGAAAGCATGATGATATATCAACATACCAACATGCAAATCTATCACTATGGTGATATATATTGCAGGTTCTATTCCTCTTTTCAGAGGAAAGCGGAGCAATCATTTCCGTTTACAAAGGCAAAGCAAGCACGGGGCTTTATGTCGGCTAAAAGGTCGGGCGGCTGCGCCGTTTCCCGATAAATCTTCCTCTCGCTTCGCTGCGAGCGTATTTATCGGGAAAACCTTGTATCCGACCGCCCCATGCAAAAGAGCCTTTGAAAACGGAAACGACCGCCCACATCCACCGACCGAAAGGGAAAAAATTAGGTGGGGTTATATGGGTAAGCAGGTGGTAGGAACAGCCACCGCAGAAAGGCAGACGGACGGCACGCCGCAGGGTATTTACGGAGAAAATACCGTAGCTTATTAGGGAATTTTCCGAGCCGCAATACTACGTAT
>ENA-UERX01000525-UERX01000525.1-human-gut-metagenome-genome-assembly--contig:-NODE-525-length-28399-cov-13.689076_pt1 | contig 28399 bp, 25 predicted proteins | sample MGYA00242992_ERZ507993 | MGnify/ENA primary metagenome ERZ507993 (study PRJEB26167, sample SAMN06115487) | human gut metagenome | host: Homo sapiens | place: China:Chongqing | collected 2015-04-10... | reverse complement strand
ATCCTGCAAACTTTAGCTCTTTTTCAATCATTGATTCGTTTATTGAGGCCTTGGCTTTCTCTCCGTCTTCATCAATGAAATCGACATACTTTCCTAAATCTCCATATTCTATCATCCTCACACTCTTTTACACTTTCACTAACAATTTTTTCTTGTATCGTCTCTATCTCTTTTTTTATCTCCTTTCTCTTTACAACATATATTCTTCTCTCCTGTCTCTTCTGTCCCTCTATCTCTCTTATCACATACTTTACCTTGAGATACCCATACTTAATAAGATTATTTATCCAAATACTTATAGAGTTTTTATGTACCCCATATAACTTTGAAAAATACTGATTTGTTGCATAGCAATACCCTTTAATATTTATCAGAGCTGTTATCTCTGCATACAAAATTTTCTCTGAAGGTTTAAGCCTCTCATCATATCTCACACTTGCTGGTATTACTGCAAAATAACTTGGTCTTTCCATAATAATTAACCCCCCTATAATTTTTTTATTACTGTATATATACATTATCATTTTTATTTTTACAATTCCACTAGCTAAAACTTACTACTGCTCACTACCACTCACTTCCAATTTTTACAAAAAATAAAAAAAAATGGCGCTTCCTAATGGACTCGAACCATTGACACTGCGGTTAACAGCCGCATGCTCTACCGACTGAGCTAAGGAAGCACTCTTATTGAGAGCTTGGCAAGTTCCTATCCTCCCAGGAGGCTTCCCTCCAAGTACTTTCAGCGTTTACGGGCTTAACTTCCAGGTTCGGAATGTTTCTGGGTGTACCCCCGTAGCTCTTCTCACCAAGCATTATTAACTTCTTTTAATGTAGCACAGATTTCTTTCACTCATCTGTGTCTCATTTAATATAATCGTAACTTTGTTACTCTTTATTTAATGGAACATTCAAAACTATATAGTAATATCAGGTAACGCTGATTCCTTTCAGTCATCTGCGTCTAAATAATCATAGTCGTAACTTCGTTACTTCTTGATTATTTGAAGGTTAAAACTTCGACTTATTAGTATTGGTCAGCTAAAGACCTCACAGCCCTTACACCCCCAACCTATCTACCTCCTAGGCTCGAAGGAGTCTTAAAGAATACTTATCTTGAAGTCAGTTTCCCGCTTAGATGCTTTCAGCGGTTATCTATTCCAAACGTGACTACCCAGCTGTGCCACTGGCGTGACAACTGGTACATCAGAGGTTTGTCCATCCCGGTCCTCTCGTACTAAGGACAGATCTTCTCAATATTCTAACGCCTACAGTGGATAGGGACCGAACTGTCTCACGACGTTCTGAACCCAGCTCACGTACCGCTTTAATGGGCGAACAGCCCAACCCTTGGGACCTTCTCCAGCCCCAGGATGCGATGAGCCGACATCGAGGTGCCAAACCCTACCGTCGATATGGACTCTCGGGTAGGATCAGCCTGTTATCCCCAGGGTAGCTTTTATCCGTTGAGCGACGATCCTTCCATTCGGAATCGCCGGATCACTATGTCCTGCTTTCGCACCTGCTCGACCCGTCAGTCTCGCAGTCAAGCTCTCTTATGCCATTGCACTCTGCGGTTGATTTCCATCCAACCTGAGAGAACCTTTGAACGCCTCCGTTACTCTTTCGGAGGCGACCGCCCCAGTCAAACTGCCCACCTAGCACTGTCTCCGTGGCTCCAAACCACAGATTAGAATTTCAACATTGAATGGTTGGTATTCCACCGACAACTCCGATATAGCTAGCGCCATACCATCATAGTTTCCCAACTATCCTATACATGCAATGCCAAAACCCAATACCAAGCTACAGTAAAGCTCCATGGGGTCTTTCCGTCCTACTGTAGGTAACCGGTATCTTCACCGGTAATACAATTTCACCAGGCCTCCCGTCAAGACAGCGCTCAAATCATTACACCATTCGTGCAGGTCGGAACTTACCCGACAAGGAATTTCGCTACCTTAGGACCGTTATAGTTACGGCCGCCGTTCACCGGGGCTTCAATTCGGAGCTCTCACTCCTCCTCTTAACCTTCCGGCACTGGGCAGGTGTCAGCCCATATACATCGCCTTACAGCTTAGCATAGACCTGTGTTTTTGTTAAACAGTTGCTTGAGCCTCTTCACTGCGACCCCCAAGCGCTTAACATCGCGTGTATGCTCACACTCAGGGGCACCCCTTCTCCCGAAGTTACGGGGCAATTTTGCAGAGTTCCTTAACGAGAGTTAGCCTGTCCGCCTTAGATTTCTCATCCTGACCACCTGTGTCGGTTTCGGGTACGGGCAGTCATACCTTAACGTTAGAAGCTTTTCTCGGCAGCGTGGGATTTGTACATTCATCTTATGACTATATATCACACCTCAAATCTAACTTGACGGATTTACCTATCAAGTCATTCTACATGCTTTTACGGAAACTACCGTTCTTCCGCGTACATACCCTTCTACGTCCCTCCATCACAAAATATGACTGGCACAGAAATATTAATCTGTTTTCCATTCGCCTACGCACTATAGCCTCGGCTTAGGTCCCGGCTTACTCAGGGAAGACAAGCTTTACCCTGAAAACCTTGGTCTTCCGGCGGGGAGGATTCTCGCCTCCCTTCTCGCTACTTATTCCTGCATTCTCACTTCTGATACCTCCAGAGTTGCTTACGCTTCTCCTTCAACGGCCTACAGAACGCTCTCCTACCAATTGCTTGCGCAATTCCACAGCTTCGGTTCATAACTTAGCCCCGTTACATTGTCGGCGCAGAGACTCTCGACCAGTGAGCTATTACGCACTCTTTAAAGGTATGGCTGCTTCTAAGCCAACCTCCTGGTTGTTTATGAATCTCCACCTCCTTTCCCACTTAGTTATGATTAGGGACCTTAGCTGGTGGTCTGGGTTGTTTCCCTTTTGACAATGGAAGTTAATTCCCATAGTCTCACTCCTGAGCTCTTGAATTATGGTATTCGGAGTTTGATTGGATTCAGTAAGCAATACGCCCCCTAGTCCATTCAGTGCTCTACCCCCATAATTAAACACTCAAGGCTGCACCTAAATGCATTTCGGAGAGAACGAGCTATCTCCTAGTTCGATTGGCTTTTCACCCCTAAACCTACCTCATCTCCCAACTTTTCAACGGCGGTGAGTTCGGGCCTCCACTGTGTCTTACCACAGCTTCACCCTGGACAGGCTTAGATCACCAGGTTTCGCGTCTACGCCCAGCGACTAAAATCGCCCTGTTCAGACTCGGTTTCCCTTCGGCTCCGTTAAACTTAACCTTGCCACTGAACGTAACTCGCAGGATCATTCTCCAAAAGGCACGCCATCACCCTTGCGGGCTCTGACCGCTTGTAAGCACATAGTTTCAGGTTCTATTTCACTCCCCTCCCGGGGTTCTTTTCACCTTTCCCTCACGGTACTATACGCTATCGGTTAGTAAGAGTATTTAGCCTTACGAGATATGGTCCTCGCAGATTCACACAGAATTCCTCGTGTTCCATGTTACTTGGGAGAGAACGGACAAGTTAATGAGTTTACCTGTACAGGATTATCACCTTCTACGATCTAGCTTTCCAACTAGTTCCAGTTCAGTCATTAACATTGTTGAGTACGTTGCAGTTCCTCGTGGTTCTTCCCACAACCCCGCATAAACAACGGCTGCATCCTTGGCATTTATGCGGTTTGGGCTCATCCCCGTTCGCTCGCCGCTACTTGGGGAATCGTTTTTACTTTCTTTTCCTCGCGTTACTTAGATGTTTCAGTTCACGCGGTACCCTCTTTCGTGCTAAGTCTTCAACTTAGCGGATTGCTCCATTCGGAAATCTCAGGATCAACGTTCGATTGCAACTACCCTGAGCTTATCGCAGCTTACCACGTCCTTCATCGGCTCTTACTACCTAGGCATTCCCTATGTGCCCTTAATTATTTTAACCTTTAGTTTTTAAATATTGATTGACAGCTAACTCTATTAAAAAATTAGAGTTAAATTGTATTATCTGATTTACTATATAGTTTCCAATGTCCATTAGATAATGTAAGAACATTATCAATAGAATAGAGAAAGTATTGCTCCTTAGAAAGGAGGTGATCCATCCGCACGTTCCCGTACGGATACCTTGTTACGACTTCACCCCAATCGCTAATCACACCCTCGGAGCATCCCTCCTTACGGTTAGGCCTGCTACTTCAGGTGCAACCAACTCTCGTGGTGTGACGGGCGGTGTGTACAAGACCCGAGAACGTATTCACCGCAACATAGCTGATTTGCGATTACTAGCGATTCCAACTTCATGTACTCGAGTTGCAGAGTACAATCCGAACTGAGAATAGTTTTCTGAGATTAGCTCCCCCTCGCAGGTTTGCGACTCTCTGTACTACCCATTGTAGCACGTGTGTAGCCCAGCGTATAAGGGGCATGATGACTTGACGTCATCCCCACCTTCCTCCTGCTCATCGCAGGCAGTATCGCATGAGTGCCCAACTTAATGATGGCAACATACGAAAGGGGTTGCGCTCGTTGCGGGACTTAACCCAACATCTCACGACACGAGCTGACGACAGCCATGCACCACCTGTCACTAAGTTCCCCCGAAGGGGCACAAAAGCATCTCTGCTAATTTCTTAGGATGTCAAACGCTGGTAAGGTTCCTCGCGTTGCGTCGAATTAAACCACATGCTCCACCGCTTGTGCGGGTCCCCGTCAATTCCTTTGAGTTTCATACTTGCGTACGTACTCCCCAGGCGGATTACTTATCGCGTTAGCTTGGGCGCTGAGGTTCGACCCCCAACACCTAGTAATCATCGTTTACGGCGTGGACTACCAGGGTATCTAATCCTGTTTGCTACCCACGCTTTCGCGCTTTAGCGTCAGTATCTGTCCAGTGGGCTGGCTTCCCCATCGGCATTCCTACAAATATCTACGAATTTCACCTCTACACTTGTAGTTCCGCCCACCTCTCCAGTACTCTAGTTTGGCAGTTTCCAACGCAATACGGAGTTGAGCCCCGCATTTTCACATCAGACTTACCAAACCGCCTAGACGCGCTTTACGCCCAATAAATCCGGATAACGCTTGCGACATACGTATTACCGCGGCTGCTGGCACGTATTTAGCCGTCGCTTCTTCTGTTGGTACCGTCACTTACTTCGTCCCAACTGAAAGCACTTTACATTCCGAAAAACTTCATCGTGCACACAGAATTGCTGGATCAGACTTTTGGTCCATTGTCCAATATTCCCCACTGCTGCCTCCCGTAGGAGTAAGGGCCGTGTCTCAGTCCCCTTGTGGCCGTTCACCCTCTCAGGCCGGCTACCTATCATCGCCTTGGTGAGCCGTTACCTCACCAACTAGCTAATAGGACGCAAAGCTCTCCTGCAGCGCATATAGCTTTCATATGAATTTCATGCGAAACTCACATAATATCCGGTATTAGCATTCGTTTCCAAATGTTGTCCCAGACTGCAGGGCAAGTTCTTTACGCGTTACTCACCCGTCCGCCACCATCACCCGAAGGATCAAGTAGACTTGCATGTGTTAAGCATTCTGTCAGCGTTCATCCTGAGCCAGGATCAAACTCTCATGTTTGAGTTTTTTCTTTGCAGCTTTGCTGCTTAGTAAAAACCAACTTCGTTTTACTTAGCGAGGTTTTCTCGAGCTTAGTAAAAGGAAGTATCCTTGTCAAGTTAAACTTGGCTAATTCGTTCATTCAGATAAATCTGAATTTACTGTTTTAAAGGTCTTCAATTTTCATTGAAGCGTTCTGATTGATTCTCAAAATCTTTCAAGGTTTCTCACTGTTCAGTTATCAATGTTCTTTGTTTTGCTTTCTTGCGACAGCTTGACTATTTTATCAAATCGCTGTTCGTTTGTCAAGCATTTTTTTATTTTTTTGAACTCTGTTTTAAGTTCTCTGTCTTGCGACAGCTTGTTTATTCTATCAAAATGTTTTTCATTTGTCAAGAACTTTTTCATTTTCTTTTGCACATCTGTTTTAAGGCAAAAGAAAGCGCAGGGGGTGGGATTCGAACCCACGCGCCCTTGCGGACAAACGGTTTTCAAGACCGCCTCGTTATGACCACTTCGATACCCCTGCGTGTCACAATTAATACTTAATTGTTTAGTTGTCTGCACTTGTTCAGCGCAGGATTTATATTATCATCAATGTTACAATATGTCAACACTAATTTCTAATTTTTTTACATTTTTCTGCGTTTCTTCAAAAAAAGCTCTGCAATCCCCATATCTTCTGGAGTTGTGACCTTTATATTTTCATATGAGCCCTCTATGAGCTTTACCTTTGTGTCACTCCCATACTCTACTATCATTGCATCATCCGTAATTGCCGGCACGCTTTTCCCATATGACATGTCACTAAACAGCTTATCATAGGACTGAGCCAGCAGATCATATTCAAAGCATTGCGGTGTCTGAATCTGCCACAGGCCTTTCCTGTCAGGCGTATTTGCTGAATATCCGAATTCATCTGACACCTTTATTGTGTCCTTTACAGGCATACCTGCCACGCAGGCTTTTTCTTTTTCAACAGTATGCATAGAGCGGACTATTATTTCATTATCCACCAGAGGTCGTGCGCCGTCATGTATCAACACATAGTCCGTGCCTTTTGCTGCTTTAAGCCCCTCATATACAGAGTTGTAGCGCTCTTTGCCCCCCTGCACTATTGCTTTCACCTTCTTAAAGCCATATTTTTCGATTATCGAATGTCTGAAATACTCAATATAATCCGCACTGCAGACTATAACTATTTCATCCACCGGACTATCCTCAAATGCTTTTATACTATAATAAATCACAGGCTGCCCAAGAAGCTGCATATACTGCTTTGGCATATTACTTTTCATCCGGCTTCCTGTACCAGCTGACAGTATGATTGCTGTGTATTTCTTCTTATCCATATTCCTTTATTTTCCTATCCATGATAACTTCTTCACGTTATTGTTTTCGTACCTGCGTAACGCAAACTATTGTAAAGTAAACTATTGTAGAATCACTCACCAAGCTTTAGATTTGGAACCGCATTCAGATCAAGCCCTGATCTCTTACCCGCTATAAAATCATAGTATGCTGCCGCACCTATCATAGCTGCATTGTCTGTACACAGTATCGGTGATGGACGATAGAATTTAACACCCTTGCGCGCACACATTTCCTCCATGGCATGACGAATAACACCATTAGAAGCAACACCTCCCGCAATGGCAAATTTGTCCATTTTAAACTCATCAATGGCATTCTCAGCATGTCCGACAAGCACATCTGTAACCGCCTGCTGGAACGACGCTGCCACGTCTGCCTGGTTTATTTCCAGTCCCTTCATCCTGCAGCCGTTTAAATAATTGAGTACTGCTGATTTAAGTCCGCTGAAGCTGAAATCATAGACTCCGCCCACAATCTTTGCTCTCGGAAACTCTATGCTGTGCGGATCACCCTCATGCGAAACCTTTTCTATCTTAGGACCGCCCGGATAGCCGAGTCCTATTGCTCTTGCCACCTTGTCAAATGCCTCTCCTGCCGCATCATCCCTTGTGCGTCCGAGAATCTCATATTTGCCGTAATCTACCACTCTCACCAGATGCGTGTGGCCTCCTGATACGACGAGTGCCAGAAATGGCGGCTCTAAGTCTTTATTTTCTATATAATTGGCGCTTATATGTCCCTCTATATGGTGCACTCCGACAAGAGGAAGGTTTCTTGCATATGCTATAGCCTTTGCTTCTGCCACGCCTACAAGCAGTGCTCCTACAAGCCCCGGACCATATGTGACGCCTATTGCGTCTATATCGTCGAGTATCATCTGAGCATCTGAAAGCGCCTGCTCTATGACCTGATTAATTTTCTCAATATGCTTTCTTGATGCAATCTCCGGAACTACCCCTCCATATAAAGTATGAAGAGCTATCTGCGATGAAATCACATTGCTTCGCAAATCACGTCCATTTACTACGACTGCAGCCGCAGTCTCATCGCATGAGCTTTCGATTGCAAGTATTTTAATTTCTTTTTTTGTTTCTGTATTTTCTGTCATTTTATTACACCAATCTTAATATATTACTCTATTCTGTTTCCGTATCAGAATCTGCCGCCAGCTTATAAAATGCAAGAATTCTCCAGTGTCCCTCATCATCCTGTCTGAGCACATACTCCTGGTATGTCTTAGAATAAGAGCTGCCCTCCTTCATGAAGTAAGAGGCCTTGACATATGCAATTTTATTGCCATTATCGGTGACATATTTTACATCATTGCTGTCACACACCCCGGTCTGCGCAAGTGTAATGCCCTGTTCCTTGTAGCTTTGCGCATCTGCCGTGACAGACTGCTTGTAGGTATCCTTTGGATTGTTTGCTGCCAGCTCATCATCAAAAAGCTTAAGTGCCTGGTCGGTGAGTGCATCAAGCTCTTCATCGCTATACTGCATACCATAGTAGCACTTTACAATCCTGTTATAAAACTTCACCACCTCACGAGGTGTCTGCGGATAGTTCTTGTCGAGGTCTTTATTTGTTATTCTTTGCACCTCTGTGAGCACTTTTTCCTTTTGATTAGCCCTTTTAGACTTGTCGTTTACGATATAAAACGAACCACATATCGCGGCAATCAGTGCTATTGTTAAAATAACTATACCTGTTTTCTTCATATCGCCCCTCCTTAGTCCTCGTCAAACATGAGCTCCACGCTCTTTGCGTCTTTTCCAAGATATGCGTTTGCAAAAATCTCCCTCACCTGTGGCATATAATCCTCTGCCCGGACAAGTGACGGTGAAAAATGTGTAAGCCACAGCTCCTTCACGCCGGCTCTCTTTGCCATGTCTGCTGCCTCGTAAAAGGTCATATGCTTATACTGCTTTGCTTTTACTATCTTTTCCTTTTCAGCATACATGCCCTCGCAGATAAAAAGGTCTGATCCCTCTGCTGCCTCCACTATGTGCTCAAGTGGCCTTGAGTCCGTACAATATGTGACCTTTATGCCCTTTCTGGCAGGTCCAAGCACCATATCCGGAGTATACACTCTGCCCTCAAATTCAACGGTATTGCCTTTCTGAAGAGGATTCCAAAGGCGCATCGGAATTTCTTTTTCCTTTGCTCTTTCCACGGAAAATCTGCCACTGCGTTTTATCTCAACCGAATAGCCATAGCACAGCACCGCATGCTTTACGCGGAATGCATGGATATGATATCCGTTCATCTCAAAATATTCATCCTGCTCATTGAGCTCTATGCATTTTATCTCAAAAGGCAGCTCCGGCGCAATCGTCCGAAGTGCAGTGACAACCCTTGTAAGCCCCTTAGGTCCAATAATGGTAAGCGGCTCGGTGCGCTCGGCATTTCCCATTGTTAGAAGAAGCCCCGGCAATCCGCTGATATGGTCTGCATGAAAGTGGGTGATGCATAAAATATCTATCGGCTTGAAATTGATTCCGGCCTCCTTCATCGCAATCTGCGTTCCCTCACCGCAGTCAATAAGTATATTGCTGCCGTTATATTTTAGTGAAAGTGCCGTAAGCCATCTGTTTGGCAATGGCATCATGCCTGCTGTTCCAAGTAAACACACGTCTAACATAAATTTCCCTCCGCAGTATAGGACATGATGACACCGTCCTCTACCGGATGCTCATATAGATTTTTTCTGATTCCAAGGTTCACAAACCCCATCTTCTGATAAAGTGATATCGCAGCCTCATTAGTCACCCTGGCTTCGAGCACAATACGCTCAACCCCTGACTCTTTTGCCTTTTCCTGCAGGCTTCTGATAAGATGTGCACCCACACCCTTTCCTCGTGCTGATTTTTTGACTGCTATATTGGTCAGCTCTCCCTCATCAAATGACACATATGTGCACTGATACCCCAGTATCTCGCCATCCTCCTGTGCCACAAGCATGATATTCTCCGGAAGCCTCATGGCATCCAAAAAACCCTGTCTGCTCCAGGGCTGTGTAAAGCTGTCTTTTTCTATCTGCGCCACCGAGTCTGCATCCTCCGGCTCCATGGGTCTTATTATCATATTCTAAAATCTCTCTCCTTTTCCTGTCTCTCTCGCTCCGCCTGTGATAATCTGAGATACTCAGGCTTATGGTCTGCTGCATTTTCTGCCCTGCCCTGCTCATAAAGCACCTGTCCCAGGCACGCTACTGCTGATGCTCTTTGCTTATTGCACATGGCAGGCGCAAAGTCATAATCCACCTTTACATGCTCATTGATATAATCCTTAAACACATCCACTCCGTCTCCAAGGAAAATCACCCTGCGGCCGAGCTCATTGATTTTGTCAACTATCTCTTCTATCATCACTACGCACTGCGGCAAAATGGTGTTCATCCTGCCATCAGTAAAATCATACAGCCCTGTATAGGTCTGCTGCCTTCTTGCATCCATAAGAGGACAGACAACATCTGCACTACCCCACAGATTGTATGCAAGCGCATCTACAGTAGGCACAGAAACTATCTTCTTATCCAGTGCCAGTGCAAGCCCCTTCGCCGTCGCAGAGCCTATGCGAAGCCCTGTGAACGATCCAGGTCCTGCTGAGACTGCAATAAAATCTATTGTCTTAAGGTCAAGCTCTGTCATCTTAGCCACCTCATCAAGCATCGGAAGAAGTGTCTGCGAATGTGTCTTTTTATAATTTATCGTGTATTCTCCTATCAGATTATCGTCCGATACGACAGCTACACTGGCCACAAGCCCTGAGCTGTCAAGCGCAAGTATCTTCATTATAAAACCTCTTTTATTGTTATTTTTCTATAGTCAAAGCCTTTTTCCAGGTCTTTTTCAATAGTAATCTCTTTTCTCTTCTTTGGGAGTATCTCCTCAATGAGATTTGCCCACTCTATCATCGTAAGCCCATCTCCGTAGAAATAATCCTCATAGCCTATTTCATCCATCTCCTCGATGTCACCAATCCTGTATACATCGAAATGATAAAACGGCAGCCTGCCCTCCTCGTACACCTGCACTATGGTAAATGTAGGGCTATTTATCGGCTCTGTGATGCCAAGCCCCTCTGCTATGCCCTGAGTGAGCACTGTTTTACCCACTCCTAAATCACCCACAAGTGTACACACATCCCCCGGCTTTGCCTGCTGTCCAAGCGTAACCCCAAGTGCATGCGTATCATCTGCCGAAAAGCTTTCTATTACTGTTATATTTCCTTCACTACTCATATTACCAGCTTATACCCTTATCTGTTTATTTTATCTTATATCTATTTTGTTTATTTGATTTTCAGTCTGTATTTCTCCAGTGTACTGCCTGCCAGCTCCTTTAACGGCTCATAGCTGTCGCCCAGCTGCTCCTTTGAGAGAATGTATGCATTCTTCCTGTTGCTGAATATAAGTATCCTCTTATCATTTGCCACGAATCTGTACACCTGCTCCCACGGAAGCTGCGCCATTTCCTCGCCCTGGCTTACTTTTATGTTCTTTTCATCTATCTCAAAATGCAGTGGCTTTGAGAAAACTTCATTTGTCTTCATAATCATCTTTACCCTGCCCTTGAGTGAAAACGGCACATATAGCAGCACCAGAATACCAACTATAATATAAAGCACCACATACCCTGTATTGCCCTTTTGTGCGCTTAACACTGCTGCCGCAGCCAAGAGCACAGCAAACAGCAATGATATAACACCCTGACTGCCCTTGTACGCCTGCTCTATATTAAATGAATATAAATCTTTTTCCGTTACTTTTACATCAAATTCAATCTTCATGTCCTGCTCCCAACTAAATATTTGGGTTTATTATAACATTCCTTTTAAAAAAAGAAAAGAGCGCAATTGACTGCGCTCTTTATGTTTATAACTAATATATATTGTGTCAGGTATTTTCTCTATCCTCTGCCCTTTAAAACCGGTGACAGTCTCTTGTATATAAGCACTGTGATAAGTGTTGATATAAGTCCCTTTACGATGGTAAACGGAACATTGAATATTAAAAGTGCCTGCCACAGCTTGCCTACTGATGGGAGAAGCTCACTGTAGGCACCAATGATTGCTTTCATTGGCATGAACTTTGTGTATGCAGGATACACGATAAACAGATTCGACGGGAAGCTGACGATTCCCATTACCACTGAACCGACTACAGCGCCGATTATTGCACCCTTTTTTGACTTATTCTTCTTGTAGATAAGTCCTGCTGTTGCTGTAAATACTGCTCCAAGAATAAAGTTTGAAAGCTCTCCTACCGTAAAGCTCTGTGTTACTGTACAGTGAAGCAGGTTCTTGATAAACTCTACAATCACTCCTGCTAACGGTCCATATGCAAATGCGCCGATAAGTGCAGGCAAATCTGAGAAATCAAACTTAATAAAGCCCGGCATGATTGGAATTGGAAACTCGAGGTACTGAAGTACAAATGCAAGTCCGCTTAACATTCCTGTGCCGACTAAAAGTCTGATGTTTACTTTTGATTTTGTGTTGTTTGTTGTTACGTCCATTTTTACACTCCCTTGATACTTAAGGAATCCTGAGGATATTGTGAGTGCAGATATCTAAAATCTGAATAGTTGCTTTAAAAAATCCCGGAAGAAAATCTTCCGGGACTTAATATCACAGTGTAATGACACCTAATAATCTTCTCTCATCCAGACTATACTGTCGGCTTCGGAATCACACCGAATCATGCCTTGCGGCTCGTGGGCTGTACCACCGGTAGGGAATCGCACCCTGCCCTGAAGAATTCCTATTTATTTTACAAACCTATGATATGCACTTTGAAGTGTTTTGTCAAGGTGTTTTTAATTATCAAGAATAATATTGTCAAAGAAATTATTTTTCTTGCCCTTTATGTAGTGTGGCTTTTTGTTTCTGTTGTTATTATTCTTGCTGCCTATACTATTTCTATCGTTTCTGCTATTCCTGCCGCCGTTATTTCTATTACTTCTGTCAGCCTTGTTATCGACATTGTTTTTGCCACTGCCGCTGTGTTCTGACTTACCGGCCTTGTCTGTGCCCTGTCCGATTTTCATGGTAAGCTGGATGCGCTGCTTTTTGAGGTCAACGCTCATGACCTGCACATCTACTATGTCCCCTACACTGACAGCCTCAAGCGGATGCTTTATATAGCGATCACATATCTCTGAGATATGCACAAGTCCGTCCTGATGCACTCCTATATCTACGAAGCATCCGAAATCTATTACATTTCTGACTGTGCCCTTTAATACCATACCCGGTGTGAGGTCCTTCATCTCAAGGACATCGCTTCTTAGAATTGGCTTTGGCATATCCTCACGCGGGTCTCTTGCCGGCTTTTCAAGCTCTTTTACGATGTCACGCAGTGTGATTTCACCAACTCCTGCCTCGTCTGCGAGCGCCTTGTAATCAGATACCTTCTTTGAGATTCCAACTACATTTCTGTTCTTTACATCATCCATTGTGTAGCCAAGCTTTTCAAGCACTGCCTTTGTGGCATCATATGACTCAGGATGCACGCCTGTGGCATCAAGCGGGTTCTTTCCGTCTGAGATACGCATGAAGCCTGCACACTGTTCAAATGCCTTCGGTCCAAGCTTTGCTACCTTAAGAAGCTGTGAACGTGATGTGAATTTACCGTTTTCCTCTCTGTAGTCCACGATGTTTTTGGCAATGGTCTTTGAGATGCCTGATATGTACTCAAGCAGTGAAACTGATGCTGTATTTAAATCTACACCAACCTTATTTACGCAGTCCTCTACAACTCCTCCGAGTGCCTCTGAGAGCTTTTTCTGGTTCATATCGTGCTGATACTGTCCGACTCCGATTGACTTTGGATCAATCTTTACAAGCTCAGCGAGCGGATCCTGAAGTCTACGCGCCATGGATGTGGCACTTCTTTGTCCCACATCAAAATTCGGAAACTCCTCCGTGGCAAGCTTGCTGGCTGAATATACTGACGCACCTGCTTCATTTACTATGATATACTGCACCTTTACCGGAATTTCCTTTAACAGCTCGACAATCACCTGCTCTGACTCACGCGATGCTGTTCCGTTTCCGAGTGAGATAAGAGTGACATGATGCTTGTCTATGAGCTTTTTGATTACGGTCTTTGCCTCCTCGACCTTGTTCTGTGGTGCTGTCGGGTAGATTACTGTGGTATCAAGCACCTTTCCTGTAGGGTCTACGACAGAAATCTTGCAGCCTGTACGGAATGCCGGGTCCCATCCAAGCACAACCTGTCCTGCAATTGGAGGCTGCATGAGAAGCTGCTCTAAGTTCTTTCCGAATACCTTTATGGCACCGTCCTCTGCTTCCTCTGTCAGATTGTTTCTGATTTCACGCTCTATGGCAGGTGCAATAAGCCTGTCGTACGCATCCTCCACAACCTCTGTGAGTACGGCTGCTGTAGGCGCTTTATCATTTGTGATAACCTGCTTTTTAAGATATTTGATGATATCCTCTGTCGGTGCCTCTATCTTTACTGTGAGGATTTTTTCCTTTTCACCACGGTTGATTGCGAGTGTTCTGTGACCTGCCACCTTGGAAAGAGCCTCATCAAATTCATAGTACATCTCATAGACAGACTCCGCCTCCGGGTCCTTTGCTGTCGATATAAGACGGCCCTTTTGCATGGTAAGCTCTCTGATCTTTGTTCTGTAACCGGCATTGTCGGATACGTTCTCTGCAATGATATCCTTTGCTCCGGCAAGTGCAGCCGCTTCATCAGCCACGTCTTTTTCTGCATCCACATATTTAGCTGCTTCTGCCATGATATCAACAGACGATTCCTGCGCTAAAATGGTCTGTGCCAGTGGCTCTAAGCCCTTTTCCTTTGCGATTGTGGCACGGGTTCTTCTCTTCGGACGGTAAGGTCTGTACAAATCGTCAACCGCCACCTGTGTCTGTGCCTCAAGGATTGCCTTCTTAAGCTCATCCGTAAGCTTGCCCTGCTCCTCAATGCTTGCAAGTACTGTCTGCTTCTTGTCCTCAAGATTACGTAGATATGTCAGTCTGTCGAAGAGATTTCTGAGCACCTCATCATTTAATGAGCCGGTTGCCTCCTTTCGGTATCTGGCGATAAAAGGAATGGTGTTTCCCTCATCTATCAGCTTGACAGCGGCCTCGGCCTGTCCTTTTTTAATCTGCAGTTCTTCTGCAATTGCAGCAATAATATCCATTTTTTTACCTCTTTAAAAAACTTATTCTTTTCGTATTATAAATGAAGTGATACAATAAAATCAACTTTATAGAAAGGAATTTTATTATGGATCCACAAAAATTTGATTATAATCAGGATTATAACTATAATTTCGGCAGCAATTATGGGCCGGGCTTTAATCCCAACAACAATTTCTACAATAAACGCTCACGCAATATGGAGGTTGCAGCACTTGTGCTTTCAATAATTGCCATCGCGTCGTGCAGCTGTATTTATGTATCTATCATATGCGGCTCGCTTGCCATGATTTTTGCGTTACTGTCAAAAGGCGGTGCCACCTCAATGAGCAGCATGGCTATGACCTCATTCTGGATTGCGTTTGCCGCTGTTGTTATCACTCTTATTATCTATATCGGTTCGTTTGCCGCCATGCTTCACGAATACGGAAGCATAGAGGGTATATTAAAGGAATACCAGAACCTGACCGGTATCGACTACAATGAGCTACTTCAGCAGATGAATACCGCAAAATAATATAAGCATATTTTTAACTATACAGTTTACCACAATAATGGCAAGTGCAAGCCACATATATAATGGCCTGAAGTGCATTCCGATATCCAGTCTGCCGTGAGTTATCCGCTGCAGTGTCTGTGACAGCATAAACCAGCCTCCAAAAACGGCTGTATACGGCACAAACGGATGGAGTACAAACGACCTTATCAGATGTCCGTGCAGCAGCGCAAATGTGGCTCTCGTACCACCGCACCCCGGACAATAGTAGCCTGTATATGCGTGCAGCGGACATGGAGGCACCTTTGTGAGTATCTGAGTACCGCATACTCCAATCACTGCCGCAAGAGCCGCAAATATAGCTATGCATATCCAGCCCGTTATATAGAAATACCTGTCGATTGTTTCATCTGTCTGCATGATATGAGTGATCCTTCCTGTGATTTTGTGTAACCATATGAATACAAGTATATGCTATATATCTGACAATTGTCAAAGCATTAATTTAAACATTAACTTAAGCATTAATTCAAAACTATTATTTCAGGAGAAATATAATGAACCCAAAAAAGAAATCCAAAGAATTAAAAAGAATATCAAGAGAGAACCTAAACGGAAGATACAGACTTAGCATGAGCGTTTTCCTCACTGTCACACTCATCAATCTGTTCAGTGACCTGCCTTTCACCTACCTGCTCGGAAATGTATATGCCACAAAGGTTCAGACCGTAATCTACTACATTGCAGAGGTGCTTTTATCTATCGTAATCGGTGTGATGCAAATGGGACTCATACGTTTCCACCTCAATATGGCCAGAAAGAAAGAGTGCCGCATCAGCGATGTATTCTACTGCTTTATGAATCACTCCAACAGATATTTCGGAGCATACATCATATATTATGCCATCTCTATGATTGCAAAGGCGCCTTTCCTTGTAGCCAGAAACTTTTTCAAGCTAAGCGGCGACACTATGGGAATTGCCATCGCTTTATATGCTGCAAGTGCCGTGCTCAGCTTTATTGTACTGGTTCTGTTTCCGTTTTACCTGTATCTGGTGCTCTCGCGTGATGATTTATCCGTGTTTGCATGCCTGACTCATGCCATAAAACTGATTCGCGGCAACATACTCAGAGTCATCTACATTAACGTAAGCTTCATCGGTATGCTTGTCCTTTGCGTTCTGTCGCTCGGCATCGGCCTGCTCTGGGTGGAGCCTTACTACGAACAGACCTTTGCAAATCTCTTCCTCGATGTGACAGGGGAGCTACCGACTGTGGACTGCGCGGTGTAGTAATTCTACATCTGTAGCAGTCGGTCCATAATCTTTGCTGCAACGCAGCTCTTGTCCATGATTTCAAGCTCTGTGCAATCGTCAGCCGTGATGAGTGTGACCACATTGGTATCTGTTCCAAAGCCTGCGCCTGCTACCTTTAGGTTGTTTGCCACTATCATGTCTGCATTTTTCTTTGCAAGCTTTGCTTTCGAGTTTTCAAGCATATTCTGGGTTTCCATAGAAAAACCGCATATGAGCTGTCCCTTGGCCTTGTGTGCTCCGAGGTATGAAAGTATATCCTCTGTGCGCTCAAGCTCGATTACAGGCTCATCCAGGCTGTCCTTTTTCTTTATTTTCTCATCTGCCGGATGTGCCGGGCAAAAATCCGCTACTGCAGCGGTCATGATGATGATGTCCTGTTCAGATGCCTTTGATTTCACCACTTCTGCCATGTCTGCGGCCGATGTCACATTTACCACATCTACAAACATAGGCGGCTCAACCGATACCGAGGCATTGACCAGTGTAACATGTGCACCGCGGAGCATACAGTTTTCTGCTATAGCGCGTCCCATCTTGCCTGTTGAGTGGTTGGTGATAAAACGTACCGGGTCTATCTTTTCCTGTGTCGCTCCGGCTGTGATGAGTACGTTTTTGCCTGCCAGGTCCTTTTCACAGGCGATTGTCCTTATTATGTAGTTGAAAAGTGTCTGCGGCTCCGGCATTTTTCCTGCACCGGTGTCTCCACATGCAAGATATCCTTCAGCCGGATTGATGATTTCAAAACCGTAGCTTTCGAGTTTTTTCAGATTGTCCTGTACGATTTGGTTCTCATACATGTTGGTATTCATCGCAGGAGAAACAAGCTTCGGACATTTTGCGGCAAGAATTGTCGTGGTAAGCATATCATCTGCGATTCCGTTTGCCATCTTACCTATCACATTGGCTGATGCAGGTGCCACCATAAAGATGTCTGCTCTCTTTGCGAGCGCCACATGCTCCACGTTGAATTCAAAGTTTCTGTCAAATGTGTCCACGAGGCACTTGTTGCCTGTGAGAGTTTCAAATGTAATTGGATTTATAAAATTTGTTGCATTGTGTGTCATTATGACGTTGACATCGGCGTGCTGTTTTACAAGCATACTCGCAAGGTTTGCTATCTTGTATGCCGCTATGCTTCCTGTCACTCCCAAAACTACTGTTTTTCCTTTTAACATGATTTTCACCTCTGTATAAAACTATTATTCTGCAATCATTTTTTGTTTACATCGCCAAATGCTTTGTAGCCATCCACAGACTTTGCACTTCTAGCTGCATTGGCAATGGCCTTCGCCATGACATAGGCACTCATTGGCCCCACCAGATTGATATCGGCAGGTACACTGCCCACTGATACAGCATAGATTGAATCTCCGTCTGCCATCGTGTGCACAGGTCTGATTGCTCTGCCATAGCCATTGTGAGCCATGGATGCCACCTTGTTGAGTGCGGTCTTGTCAAGCTTTGCATTTGTTATTATTGTACCAATTGTGGTGTTTCCTGTAAACATATTCTGAATCTTCGCCGCTGCCTCAAAATACGCTGTCTCGTCATCAAAAAGCAGCCCATTTTCATCCAGTGCTCCGGCAATTTTCTTATCTGTATCTATGTCATATATGTCACCAAGTGCGTTCAGTGTCACCACTGCTCCAACCTTTAGTTCTCCAAGCTGTACTGCATAGGCTCCTATTCCGCTCTTCATGCTGCGCTCACGCCCCATATATTTACCGACTGTTGCGCCCATTCCGGCTCCATAATTTCCCTGTAAAAAGGTATCATAGGAAGCGTTCTCACAAGCTTTGTATGCCATTTTGCCATCAGGCCTTGCATTTTTATCACCTATTACCAGGTCAAAAATACACGACTGCACCACAAGAGGCACCTTTGTAACTCCCACATCAAAGCCTATATCGCGCTCCTCGAGATACTTCATCACGCCTCCAGCTGCATCCAGACCAAAGGCAGAGCCGCCTGACAGTACAAGAGCATGTATACCCTTTGCGTCTGCCACAGGATTTAAAAGTGGTGTCTCCCGCGAAGCCGGTCCGCCTCCCCTTATGTCAACTCCCGCCGGTGACTGTTTATCAAAAAGAAATACCGTACAGCCGGTCAAGCCCTTAGTGTCCTCGGCTTGGCCTATTTTGAAGCCGCCGATATCCATTATGTCTATTTCATGCATATGTTTCACCTTGTATCATACCTTTCTTTTAACTCAAATGCTTTTTTACCGTTCCCAGTCCAACTGCTTATAAAACAGGCGGACCTTATCAGTCCGCCGTACATACAATTTCACATTTATTTTAAATCTATCTGAATTTATTTTGCTGCAATTGGTTTGATAGTATTTAAAACCAATCCAACAAGGTATACGATGATTGCGGCAACTATTGCCTCAATTACTCCGTTAAAGCTGATGACTCCGGTGATAACGCCCAGCACCGCGTTTCCTGCCACACCGATTGCATCTGCATAAGCATCCTTGTAAAGCACGAAGATTGAGCCCATTACAAGCAGTGTATTGGTCATGGCACCGGCTACACCTGCATATACAAACGGAATAACCTGTGTGCTCTTTCTGATAAATACAGCCTCAACTACTATAAATACTACAGCTCCGACTGCTATGCCGATTCCTAAAGCGGCTGCCTGTGAAAGTGACTCTGACATCTTGCCGAGGAATGCATATACTCCGAATGCAAGGAATACTGACATGAGCACATTTAAAACTGTGCCCCAGAGATTTTTCTTCTCTGACGCAAGCACCTTTTTGATGCCTATATATACAAAATAAGGTATAACACCTACTAAAATTCTTGGAACAAATGCTATGAATAAGCTCTTAAATATACCTGAGGTTCCGACCAGGGATGCGGCAAGCACCGGCGAAAATACAAAGGATGAAAGAGTTCCTCCGACTATAGTTGCCTTTAAACAACTGGTAAATCCGAATACAAATCCAAGGAATGCTCCCTTTTTAGGTCCGCAGAAAAGTGAACCAAGGATTACCGGAATGTGAATAATCGTAGCGTTGATAACTACGAGCGGAATATATCCGAGTGGTGTGAATGCCATGATAATGATAATGGCTGTGAATAAACCTGTCAGTACAAGTTCGTTTGTTTTTGAATTGCGCATTGTTTTTCCTCCTTTTGGTAAAAGCCCATATGGGTCTCGTCCTAATTCTGTTATGCTGTGATTTTGTCACACGGCATAAGAGCGCACATGAAAATTGTATGGCTGCTGGATTCTCGTATGAGTAACCCGCATTTATGTATCATACCACCGTGCAAGAAGTGTGTAAAGCAATTTTTGTTATTTTTTTAACAATTTTTTAACAAAATGTGTTGTTGCCGTGCAAATCACTGACATATACATCGATGTCTTACATATGCTGCATTGTGTCTCACAAGCGTGAAAAAAAAATCCCCGGACATCATATAAATGTCCGGGGAAATTATTTATTCTACTGTAACTGATTTTGCAAGGTTACGTGGCTGGTCAGGGTTTAAGCCCTTTCCTGTTGATGTGTAGTAAGCGATAAGCTGACAGATTATAACTGACTCGAAAATCGTAAACTCATCCGGTGCCTGTGGAAGTGAGATATGCACATCACAGATTGACTTATCTGTAATATCCTTATCCTTGCTGAGAAGGATAACGTATGCGCCTCTCGCCTTTACCTCGCGGATATTTGAGATAACCTTGCTGTATACATGGCTCTGTGTAGCAACTGCAATAACCGGAACACCCTCGCTGATGAGCGCGATTGTACCGTGCTTTAACTCTCCTGCTGCATAAGCCTCAGCATGAATATAAGAAATCTCTTTGAGCTTGAGTGCGCCCTCCATGCTTAATGCATAATCAAGTCCTCGTCCTATGTAAAACGCATTTGTAGCATTTGTCATTCTCTTCGTAAGCTGTTCAATCTCAGGTGCCTGTGTGATAACTGACTCAATGAGATTTGGAACCTCCTGCAGATTCTCAATAAATGTCTTTGCCTCTTCCTTGGTCATACGGCCGGATACAAGACCAAGCTTGCATCCAATCAGGTAAAAGCTTGCCACCTGAACTGTGTATGCCTTGGTACTTGCCACGGCAATCTCAGGACCTGCATGTGTATAAAGTACATAGTTACTCTCACGGGCTATTGTTGAACCCTTTACATTTACGATAGAAAGCGTCTTTTTAGTATATTTATTAGCCAGACGAAGTGCCTCTAAGGTATCGATTGTCTCACCTGACTGTGACACAAAAATAACCATTGACCTGTCTGTGAGAACAGGCTGCTCATATCTGAACTCTGATGCAATCTCAACAGAAACAGGAATACCAAACTTGTTCTTTAAAAGAGCTTTTCCGACCATTCCTGCATACATAGCTGTACCACAGGCTACAACTGTTATGTCGCTTATATCCTCGAAGAACGAATCAGGAATATTATCATCCTCAAAGCAAGGAAGTGAATCCTTTATTCTTGGAGTGATAGTCCTTGTGATAGCTGTCGGCTGCTCATGAATTTCCTTGATCATGAAATGCTGATATCCATCCTTCTGAGCTGCCGTTACATCCCAGTTTACCTCAAGATAATCCGGCTCAACTTTCTTACCCTCTAAATCCTCCATTTCGATTCCATCAGCAGTCATTGTCATGATAGTGTACTCTGGAAGTATAAAATAGCGCTTAGAGTATTTGATAAATGCTGTGAGGTCAGATGCGATAAATGCTCCGTCATCGCAATATGTTGCAACCATCGGGCTTACATTTCTGACAGCAAAAATCTTTCCCGGCTGATCCTTGAACATGATACAGAACGCAAATGAACCCTGAAGCTCTGCTACTGCCTTCTTAATAGTAGCCTTTGGATCTCCGTCATAGAGCTTGTTGATAAGAGCCGCTGCTACCTCTGTATCTGTCTCAGATATAAGAGAGTCTGCAAGATCAAACTTGTTTACAATCTCGTGGTAATTCTCAATGATACCATTGTGGATGAGTGCGACATTTCCAACCTTGTGAGGATGAGCATTGGCATTGGTAACTCCGCCGTGTGTTGCCCATCTTGTATGTCCGATTCCACAGGTTGAATTGTTCTCATCATCGCAGATAGCTAGAAGATCCTTAACCTTTCCGACGGTTTTGCGAATAGAAATCTTGCCTGTATCCTTGAAATAAGCAATACCTGCACTATCGTATCCACGATACTCTAACGCTGCGAGTCCTTCCGTCAAAATCTTCTGTGCCTCTAAACGGCCTGTAAATCCTATAATTCCACACATAGTGTTAGATCTCCTTTTCGATATATAATTTTAAATGTACAAATATGTAACTGTTCTGTACTGAATAGCTACTTGATTTTATGGTTCTCTCGCTTTGTTTTGATGTCTCCATCATATTTGGCTTGAGATACGCATCCATATATGCGTCCAGGCATCCGCCGAATTTTCGATAACCTGAAACCTCGTTAACCGGCATCATTTTTACGTACCTGCCGGTACATGGCGCTAAAGTTTTTAACTTTTCGAAATCCAATTCCTCCACATTTGATTGAACGTTTTTATTCTATCACATTGGGATAAATGCCTCAATTGTAAAATTAGCCGAATTTTTCATAAATGTGGGGGTAAATTTATAATATGCGACTAGATATCGTAGTATAACAAAGATTACGCTATATTTATGGTCAAAAAAACACAGCACTGCGATAAACAGTACTGTGTTTAAATGTATTAGTAATGTAATTTTATTGCATTATTATGCGATTATGCGTCAGCATTTGCCTCTTTAAGAGCTGCTGTAAGCTGAGGAACGATCTTCTTTAAATCTCCTACTAAGCCGTAATCAGCTACGTCGAAGATTGGAGCATCCTCGTCCTTGTTGATGGCGATGATGAGATCAGACTCCTCCATACCTGCTACGTGCTGGATGGCTCCTGAGATACCGATTGCGAAGTAAATCTGTGGACGTACAGTCTTTCCTGTCTGTCCTACCTGATAATCCTGTGCTAACCAGCCATTCTCTACTGCTGCACGAGAGCATGATACCATACCACCCTTGAAGCATGAAGCAAGGTCACGAAGCATCTCGAAGTTCTCAGCGCTTCCAACTCCACGTCCGCCTGATACAAGTACCTTAGCGTCCATGATGTTCTCTACGTTGCCAACTGCCTTAACGATATCCATGATCTCAACATAACGGTTGTTCTCCTCGAGTGCAGGATTGAACTCGATAACCTCTGCTGCTCTGCCAGCCTCTTTAGGAAGCTTCTGCATAACACCAGGACGAACTGTTGCCATCTGTGGACGGTTGTCAGGACAAGCGATTGTTGCGATTGTGTTTCCACCGAATGCAGGACGTGTCATGAGAAGCTGGTTGTGCTTCTGCTCCTGTCCAGGCATAGCGTTGATTGGGAAATCACCAATCTCAAGCTTTGTACAGTCAGCTGTAAGACCAGTCTTAACTCTTGCTGAAACTGTTGGTCCGAGGTCACGTCCGATAGCTGTTGCACCAACTAACATGATCTCCGGCTTGTACTCGTTGATTACTGATACAAGAGCCTGTGCGTATGGCTCTGTTCTGTATGTCTCAAGTGCAGGATTGTCTACAACGATTACCTTGTCTGCGCCGTACTCACCGAGCTCTGTTGCAAGAGCCTTTACGTTAGATCCAAGAAGTACTGCAGTAACCTCTGTATTTAAATCTGCTGCTAACTCTTTAGCTTTACCGACTAACTCAAAGGCGATGTCGCTAAGCTTATTGTCTACCTGCTGTGCGTAGATATATACGCCCTTATATTCTTCTAAACCCATTTTTGGTTCCTCCATACTAGATGATATGTTTCTCTTTGAATTTCTCCATGAGATAGTTTACTGACTCTGTTGGATCAAGGTTAACCTTTTCTCCAGCTCCCTTAGGTACCTTGTCAGATGCCTTAGCAATCTTTGTAGGTGATCCCTTAAGTCCAAGATCTGAATCGTCAACATCCTTAAGGTCAGCTCTGCCCCAGACAGTTACCTCTTTGTCAAATGCATCGAAGATTCCGCCCGGTGTCATATATCTAGGCTCGTTTAACTCTGAAAGAGCTGTGATAAGACAAGGCATCTTAGCCTTAACTACGTGATATCTGTCCTCGTACTGACGCTTAACGACTACAGAATCTCCCTCAACCTTGATATCCTCTGCGTATGAGATTACAGGAAGTCCAAGATGAACTGCGATCTGTGGTCCAACCTGTGCTGTATCTCCATCAATAGCCTGACGGCCTGTGATGATTAAATCATAATCGAGATTTCTTAATGCACCTGCAATTGTAGTAGATGTAGCCCATGTATCAGCTCCACCAAGTACTCTGTCTGTTACTAAAACTGCATCATCAGCGCCCATAGCCATTGCCTCACGAAGGATTGCATCAGCCTTTGGAAGTCCCATTGTAAGAACTGTAACCTTTGCGCCTGTCTCGTCTTTGATTCTAAGTGCTGCCTCAAGACCAGCCTTGTCATCTGGATTCATGATTGCAAGCATTGAAGCTCTATCAAGTGTTCCGTCAGGATTGAATTTTACTCCACCCTTTGTATCAGGAACCTGTTTAATACATACTACGATATTCATGTATTTGTTCTCCTTTATTTATTCTAAGTAGCTCTACAGTTATGATAGCTCTCTTAACTATCTGAGTAATGAGCCTGAAATAACCATACGCTGAACCTCTGAAGTTCCCTCGTAGATCTCTGTAATCTTAGCATCACGCATCATACGCTCTACATCGTACTCACGGATATATCCGTATCCACCGAATAACTGAACGCACTCTGTTGTAACAGCCATAGCTGTCTCTGCTGCGAATAATTTAGCCTTTGCTGCATCTACTGAGTAAGAAACCTTAGGGTTCTTAGCAAACTCTGCCTTCTTCATAGCTGCTGCGTATACAAGATACTTAGCTGCATCGATACGTGTAGCCATATCTGCAAGCTTGAACTGTGTATTCTGCTGCTGTGCGATTGAACGGCCGAACTGCTTTCTTTCCTTTGTGTACTCGATAGTTCTCTCTAATGCGCCCTCTGCAATACCAAGTGCCTGAGCAGCGATTCCGATACGTCCACCATCAAGTGTATGCATAGCGATTGGGAAACCTCTTCCCTCTTTTCCAAGTAATGCATCCTTTGGAATACGTGCATCCTCGAAAATAAGCTCGTATGTAGATGATCCGCGGATACCCATCTTCTTCTCTTTTGTTCCGAATGAGAATCCAGGTGTTCCCTTGTCTACGATGAATGCAGAGAAGTTCTTCTTCTTGCGTCCACGCTTGTCCTCTGTGATGCTTGTAATAGCGATGATGATGTAAACATCAGCAACCTTACCGTTTGTGATGAAGCACTTAGATCCGTTAAGAACCCACTCGTCTCCGTCTAAAACGGCCTTTGTCTGACATCCCTGTGCATCTGTACCAGCGCCCGGCTCAGTAAGACCGAAAGCACCGATCTTCTTGCCTGAAGCAAGGTCAGGAACGTATTTTTTCTTCTGCTCCTCTGTACCGAATGTCATAATAGGATCGATACAAAGTGATGTATGAGCAGATACGATAACGCCTGTTGTACCACAAACCTTTGATAATTCTTCTACACACATAACGTATGTAAGTGGATCACAGCCCTGTCCGCCGTACTCCTTTGGTACAGGAATGCCCATGAATCCATATTTTCCCATCTTAGCAACTGTCTCTGCTGGGAATACCTCTGTCTCGTCAGTCTCCTGTGCAAGAGGCTTAACTTCTGTCTCTGCGAACTGTTTGAAAAGGTCGCGAGCCATCTCATGTTTCTGATCTAAAGTGAAATCCATGATTTATTCTCCTTGAATTTTATATTTTGTCTTAATCTCATTTATTATAAAACCACGGATTGCTACGCTTGCGCTCCCACAATCCTACGTAACCTCGCAATCCGCCAAGCATGGCTACTTTCTCGGTTCCGTTAACGTCTCAAAAGAAAACACATATTGGCAAGCAAGCTTCCCATATGTATTTTCTCTGAGACTGGTTTTATACGCTACTACTGTGCGTCTACAGGTGTCTTTGTACGGTCTGCATTGTAAACGTAGAATCCCTTGCCGCTCTTGCATCCAAGGTTTCCGCCTCTTACCATCTTGCGAAGGAGTGGGCATGCACGATACTTGCTGTCACCTGTCTCATTGTAAAGAACATCCATGATTGCAAGGCAGATATCAAGTCCGATGAAATCTCCAAGCTCTAATGGTCCCATTGGATGGTTAGCACCAAGCTTCATAGCTGCATCGATTCCGGCGATATCTGAAACACCCTCCATCTTGATGAAAGCAGCCTCGTTGATCATTGGGATAAGGATACGGTTTACTACGAAACCAGCAGCCTCGTTAACCTGTACAGGTGTCTTGCCGATCTCCTCTGCAATCTTCTTGATTGCATCAACTGTCTCAACAGGTGTGTTAACACCTGCGATAACCTCTACTAACTTCATACGGTCAGCAGGGTTGAAGAAGTGCATACCGATTAATGGACGTGTAAGTCCGTTTCCAATCTCTGTGATTGAAAGTGATGATGTATTTGAAGCGAAAATACACTCTGGCTTAGCAATCTTGTCTAACTCAGCGAATGTAGTTTTCTTAACCTGCATATCCTCGAAAGCAGCCTCAACGATGAGGTCACAATCCTTGCAGAGATCTTCTTTTAAACCAGGAGTGATGCTTGCAAGAATGCCGTCAACCTTCTCCTGTGTCATTTTCTCTTTTGCTACAAGTCTTGCATATCCTTTTGCAATCTTGTCTTTTCCGCCTTCAGCCCACTCCTGCTTAATATCGCAGAGTGCTACCTCGTATCCATCTACCTGTGCGAATGCTTTTGCGATTCCCTGGCCCATTGTACCAGCACCGATAACTCCAACCTTCATTTTAATTCCTCCTAAAATATATTATGGTGCAAAAGCTTTAAGTGCTAAGCCTCTGCAGCATAACTTAATCATATATATAAACTGATGTGAATAAACTAATTCACACTACAAGGGGATGCACCTGCATCCCCTCATATATCTATTGGCAAAGAAAATTAGTACTTCTCAACGATAGTAGAACATCCCATTCCACCACCGATACAAAGTGTTGCAAGACCTCTGTTAGATCCTCTCTTCTGCATCTCATGTAATAATGTAACAAGGATACGGCAGCCTGAAGCTCCTACAGGATGTCCGAGTGCGATAGCACCACCGTTTACATTTACCTTGCTCATATCGAAACCAAGATCTCTTGCTACAGCGATTGACTGTGCAGCAAATGCCTCGTTTGCCTCGATAAGATCGAAATCATCAATTGAAAGACCTGTCTTTGCAAGAACCTTCTTTGTAGAAGCTACCGGTCCAACACCCATGATCTCAGGCTCAACTCCGCCAAGTGCTCCTGCTACCCATGTAGCTAATGGCTTAACACCGAGCTCCTTAGCTTTCTCTTCGCTCATTACAACTACTGCTGCAGCACCATCATTGATTCCTGATGCGTTACCAGCTGTAACAAGTCCGCCCTCTTTACCTGAGCAGCAACGAAGCTTAGAAAGAGTCTCTACTGTTGTTCCGGCACGAGGTCCCTCGTCCTTTTTGAACTCAACGATTTCTTTCTTAACCTTAACAGGTACAGGAACGATCTCATCATCGAACTTGCCTGCTGCGATAGCTGCCTCACACTTCTGCTGTGAGTTTGCTGAGAACTCATCAAGCTCTTCACGAGTGATGCCGTATTTATCACATACGTTCTCAGCTGTGATCATCATATGATAGTGGTTGAATGCATCTGTAAGAGCATCGTTAACCATTGTATCGATGATTGTTGCATTGTTCATTCTGTATCCGAAACGTGCCTTTGTCATAGCGTAAGGAGCCATTGACATGTTCTCCATACCACCGGCAACAACGATATCAGCCTCACCGGCCTTGATCATTGTAGCAGCGTCGTTTACGCACTTAAGACCTGATCCACAAACAACATTGATTGTGATAGCTGGAACCTCGATTGGAAGTCCTGCCTTGATAGAAGCCTGACGAGCTACGTTCTGTCCCTGAGCTGCCTGGATAACACAACCCATCTTAACCTCGTCAACCATCTCAGGAGCAACACCTGCACGGTTTAAAGCCTCCTTAATTACGATTGCACCTAAATCTGCGGCTGGAGTATTGCTTAATGCTCCGCCCATTTTGCCGATTGCTGTACGGCAAGCACTTGCGATTACAACTTTCTTTGCCATTATATTATCTCCTTTAAATTGTATTGCACATCCGTGCTGTTAATTTTTTAACAAAGTTATTATACTACAAATTTATGTAAAAATCAATTGGTTTTGTTAATAATTTGTCAAAATTCTATTAAACTTTGCATATTTTTCACGCGTATTACTTATACTATTCCGTCAGATTAACAAAAACCGATGCTATTATAACCTGCGGCATGCATACAGGCATCACACATCATATTTTTCATTTTA
>ENA-UERX01000520-UERX01000520.1-human-gut-metagenome-genome-assembly--contig:-NODE-520-length-28508-cov-66.461433_pt1 | contig 28508 bp, 22 predicted proteins | sample MGYA00242992_ERZ507993 | MGnify/ENA primary metagenome ERZ507993 (study PRJEB26167, sample SAMN06115487) | human gut metagenome | host: Homo sapiens | place: China:Chongqing | collected 2015-04-10... | reverse complement strand
GCAAAATGCTTAATTATAAACGTTTTACGTTTAATTATCGTCATTCTGTTTTTTATTGCATTTCTAAATATTACTTACACTGCACGTCACACGTTTGCTACGACCACAACTCTGGCTAAAGGCGTGCCGATTGAAACGGTGTCGAAAATGCTGGGGCATACGAACATTGAAACGACGCAAATCTATGCCCGCATAACCAATGAGAAGATAAGAAAGGATATGGAGGTCCTTGCGGGAAAACTGGATGCCATGTTATGACCTCCATGCTGAGATTCCATATATAATGTATAAAAGCAACTATTATGGTGAGATTTGGCAATTTTGAAGTGGAATATAACCGCAATGTACCTGATAAGGTGAGCGTAAGGATAGAAACGGACGACAAGGGCGAGGTATGGTTGCCGAAATGCGACATCGCACGGGCGTATGGCGTGTTTGTACAGTCGGTAAATGCCGGACTGAAATCCCTTGCAAAAACCGGTGACTTTGATGAATGCCGGGATGTGCGGGTGGAACATTTCACCTATAACGGGAAAAATTGCAGTGTGGACCTCTACAGTCTGGCAACCATCATTGCACTGGGATTCCGCATGAAGGGACTGAAATGCGAGGCATTCAGAAAGTGGGCTGCAAGACGGCTGGCAGAATCATTTGAAAAGAAGAAAAGTACGGTGATTCTCTGCATGAGCGGCGAAAAGAGAAACAGCTGGAACTGAAAGCCGCAGGATATGGCGGATATACGTGTCGGGATAGTCTCCCCTGTTCGGGAGGCTGTCCCGACACGTGTTTTATACAAGTTAAAAAATGTAAAACTGCAAACACGCTTATCCGTAAACCGATAATAATGTGTAACTTAAATCCCTCTTAAACCTGTAATTAAAGACAGAAACGGTATGGTGGAAGAATTTGACCTGCTTGAAGAGGTGGAAGTGCAGTTCTGCGATGAGGAATGCACGGAGTCGGTATGGCACGGAGTGAATTACAGCGAGAGCCTGTTCTGCAGGGAGAAACCGAAGTCGGAACTGACGGTAGTCATCAGAGAGGAAGGCATGATGTACTTCCTGACTGCGGACATAAAGGAGTTTGCCGGCTTGTGCCGGAAACACGGGTGGTACATCGTCTCGCACCAGCGGTTCAGCGAGGCGATGGAAATCGGCATGTGCCTGATGGAAGCCGGGAAACATGCGGGATGGTATTCGCTGGGCAGGTCGAAGGAATGGAATGCCATGATGAGGGATGTGCTGAACTTTACGTTTGAAAGGGAGAAGAAAATGGACTTCTACCCGTACGAAACGATGTTCAAGGGAGAAGTTCTTATAGACGGGTGCAGGTGTCACTACCTGCATGACTATTACCCAACGAAGATTGAAAAGACGAATGCACACCAAAAACGGGTAAGCAACCTGATATTCCGTTTTAAGGAAGGAGGACATTGCGGCGAGCTGGTCGCACGGATATTGGCACTGTGTCTGAAACATGCGGGATTCAACGGAACGAAGGAAGACACGGTACTGATACCTATACCCGCATCAACAAGGGAAAGACAGCGGAAACGCTTTCCGGTGGTATGCTACTACCTGTCGGAATGGCTGGGCATTACGGACGGTTTCAAGGCCATCTGGATAGAGGAAGACCGCGAGCAATTGAAAGGAAAGGGAAAGGATAAGGACATACTGCGGAACCTGCAATTCACACGGCGGTATATCAGAGGAAAGAATGTTGTCCTGCTGGATGATGTACTCACGACCGGGGAGAGCTTCAGGCAACTGCAACGAAAGATGAAACAACTGGGGGCATTGTCGGTTATCGGGGTGTTTCTTGGGAAGACGGTATGAAATTTACTATCTATCGGCAAATATTTCTATATGTGGCATTTTCAAATGCAATACGGAATATATATTTGTATATACTATATTAATATGATTATATAATGGGACACAATGAAACTCAAAAAAAGGAAGAGACTAATATTGCATATATGTTAAGCGAATATTTGTCTATACCATTTGAACAGTTCAATGTAGAACGAGAAGAACCGGATTGTGAGTTTTGTTTTAACGGGAAGAATATAGGTGTTGAATTTGTCAGTATTCGTCCTTATAAGAATATATCCGGGACAGCAAAATCTGTAATTGAAAAAGAAATAAGGAAGCTGATTTATGATTTGTTGGTTGAGAATGATTTGTATGATGTGGCATTCAGAATAATATTAAATTATGACATGTACTTTTGTCCTCAAAATATTAAAAAGATTAGACCTAAATTGATTTATGAAATTAATGAAGCGATAAATCTAGTCCTTAAAGACCCTGTTTATTTAGCTAAGACAAATGATCTGACATATTCTGGTATAAAATCAATAGAATATAAAGGTGAACTGTTTAATACAATTGATATTACTTATTATAAGAATGCCAATTGGAAAAATGATAAAAAAATGATTGATCCAAATACAGGGAGATACTCACCGATAATCTATTTTACATTAGGAGGTATGCGTATTCCTGTACCGATTAATTATGTGACAGAGGCTATTGAAATGAAGGAAGAAAAATATAATAAATATATAAATAATAGGTCTCCTGTTTTTGATGAATGTTGGCTGTGCATATATATTCAAAAGGAAGAACATCTGTTTTCAATTGCCGGTTTAGAATTACCTCGTGATTTTCAGACAAATTATTCACGTGTATTTATTGTTCAAGAAAGCAATCTGTTTCCTCGTGTCTATGAACTTAAAAAGTAGTTTATAAATTGTCTAATCTCATAAGATCAGTCCTATAATAAATAGTGTATAATTTATTTCGCATTATGAGTATATTCTAAAATACGCCATAATGATAAGGCGGCTTCATCCGTGCTTTAGTGCCGGATGGAGCCGCTTTTTTTGTGCCCGTATGCGGGGAAAACGGGGATTATGGAAGAAAAATAAGGAAAATCATTCCCTACTATGGAAATACTATGGATTGTGCCTGCGTGGAGTTACGCACCTTTGCAGCGTAACCAATACGGAAGGATATGGAAATAATAACGATGGACAATGAGGTCGTGAAGACGATGATGGAGAAGATAGACCGCATAGCGGACTATGTTTTCAAGAAAGACAACGTGCCGAAGGAGGAAGCGGAAATCCTGCTGACGAGCGAGGAGGCGGCGGACCTGCTGAAAATCAGCACGAGGACACTGCAACGGATGCGAAAGGACAAGACTATTCCCTACATGATGGTGAGAAGCAAATGCCGGTACAGACTGACGGATCTGGAGGAATGCGTGAGACGGAAAATCGTACACTGCAATCCCAAGACGCTGGAGGAGTTCAAGCATAACTACCTGATGACAAGAAAGGAGGCGGATGATGGAAGGGATTGGTAAGGAAATGTTCGAGGAATGGATGAAGCGCCTCATGGAACGGATTGACCGGCTGGACAGCATCATATCGGTACTGATAAACAAGGAAGCGGCGGGCGTGAAGTACATGGACGGAGAACGGCTGTATGACAATCAGGACCTGTGCGAGATGCTGAGAACGAGCAAACGGTCGCTACAGCGGTTCCGCAGCGAATACGGACTGCGCTATCAGAAAATCAGCCGCAAGACCTACTACAAGGAATCGGACGTGCTGGAGTTTATCAGCCGGAACATGGAAGAGGTGACGCTGGACGGCAAAAAGGTGCTGAAAGTGAAGGAAGGAACGGGAAAGAAAGCTCCGGGCAAAACGGCGAAAGGGAAAAAAGGAGGCAGAAGGAATACCGGGACTGAAAAGCGCACGTAAAACGGAGGCGAAAAGAGAAACCGGAAGTGGATGGTGAACCGGATGTAAACGGAAAACTGAGGGCGAACCTGATGCGAACGAAGACTGACAAGCACACGTGAAACGTAGGCGAAAAGAGAAACCGGAAGTGGATGGTAAACCGGATGTAAACGGAAAGCTGAGGGCGAGCCTGATGCAAACCGGGACTGAAAGGTGAACGGGAAACCGGAACGAAAAGAGAAACAGACCTGTACGGGAATACCGGCGGGACTATCATCAAACAATAAAAAAATCAATCAATGGAACAGAAAAAGAAAAAGCAAGAGGATGTACTGGTCGTCCGCGACGAGAAGACGGGCGAAATCAGTGTGGTTGCCGGACTGGATGCCAGGGGCTATCCCAAGAGGGCACAGGCAAAGGCGGAACACTCGCAGGAGTTTTTGCGCTTTGACCGCCACGGAGATGCGATAGACAATTTCATGAGAAATTTCTACCGCCAGTGTAAGGAGCCGACACGATTCGGTTTCTACAGGGTGGCAGCGGACACGGTGGAAGCTCTGCTTCCGGTTATCAAGGACCTGCTGAAAGACCCTGTGGCGAACGCTGACCTGCTCGCACCGCACAAAGTGGATACATCGGCGTACCAGCAGGCTGAGGAACAGCAGACTACTGAGGAGGTGAAAAGAGAAAATGCCGAAACGGAGACTGAGGAACAGCAGACTACTGAGGAGGTGAAAAGAGAAAATGCTGAAACGGAGACTGAGGAACAGCAGGCTGCGGAGGAGGTGAAAAGAGAAAATACTGAAACGGAGGCTGAGGAACAGCAGACTACAGAGGAGGTGAAAAGAGAAAATGCCGAAACGGAGACTGAGGAACAGCAGGCTACTGAGGAGGCGAAAAGAGAAAATGCCGAAACGGAGGCTGAGGAACAGCAGGTAACAGAGGAGGCGAAAACAGAAAATACGGAAGAAAACAATGTGGAACAGAAAACGGACGAGAAAATGGAAGAAATGAAACAGAAAAATCAGGAACAGCAGCCGCAGGCGACGGAAACGCAGACGGCACAGGGACAGCAGCCCGCACAGGAAGGGCAAGCGCAGGCAAAACCGGAGAAACCGAACCTGATTGCGGACAGCGATGTGGACTGGAAGGAACTGGAACAGTTCGGCGTGAAAAAGGAAAACCTGTCTGAAAAGGACATGAAAGCCCTGATGAACTACGGGAAGACAAGGCTGGTTACGGTGGAACCGGTACTGGGCGGAGAACGCTACGAGCTGCAGGCCCGACTTTCGTTGCAGAAAGCGGAGGACGGAAAGCTGAAACTTACCCCCCACTTCGTACGCCATGAGCCGAGACTCGACGTGCCATACAACGGCTATACATTCACGGACGAGGACAAGCAGGCACTGAAACAGACGGGTAACCTGGGCAAGCTGGTGAACGTTGCCGATACGAAGACCGGAGAGATGCGCCTGGCGTATGTCAGCATCGACCGACTGACGAATGAGATAGTGGACGTACCGACGAACAAGGTGCGCATCCCGAACCGGATCGGACTGACGGAACTGTCGAAGGCGGAACAGGAAATCCTGCGTGCGGGGCTGGCACTGCCCAAGGAGGTGACACTGAAGGGCGGGCGCAAGTTCGAGGCCATGCTGCAGGTGAACGCTGACAAGCGCGACGTGGAGTTTGTGCCGGAGCATCTGTGGCAAGGACAGTCGCAGCGACGCGGAAACGGACAGGAGAAAAAACAGAAAAGTCCGGAAGCCCCGGATGCTACCGGACAGCAGCAGAAGGAAGACGGGAATCAGGAGAACGGACAGCGGCGCAACCGCTCGTGGACGAATGAGGACGGAAGCATACGTCCGATAGGCAAATGGAAGGACGACAAATTCACGGAACAGCAGAAGGCGGACTATGTGGCGGGCAAGGTCGTGGTACTCGCCAACGCGAAGGATGACAAGGGACAGCCCTGCACAAAATACCTGAAGTTCGACCGCGAGAAAGGCAGACCGCTGACCTATTCGGAAAACCCTGACCTGGCACAGACCGTTGCCCCGTCGAACGAGAGCCGTACACAGCTTGCGGTGAACAACGAGGGCAAGACGAACGAGGCCACCAGACATGTGAAGGAGCCGCTTCAGCAGGGACAGACCGCACCGAAGGACGACACCCAGAAACAACAGCAGGAAAAACCGAAGAAAAGCAAAGGCATGAAGGTATCCTGAGTGCCACCACTAAATCCATTACAAGAGAATAAACAACGGATTGAAACGGGGCCTCATGCGCCATGTACCGCATATCCCACGGATACCGGTGTACCCCGTTCCACTTCACAAGGAACAAAAGTATCAATGATTAAAACAGAAAATGTATGATTACCATATTGGCAGAAAAACCGAGCGTGGCACGTGAGATAGCACGCATCGCCGGAGCAACAAGAAAGGAAGAAGGATTTTATACAGGAAACGGCTACCATGTGACATGGGCACTGGGGCATCTGGTACAACCTGCCCTGCCTGAGGGCTACGGCTTCAAGGGATTCAGCAGGGACAGCCTGCCGGTGATACCGGAGGAGTTCATGCTGATACCCCGCCAGGTAAAGACGGACAAGGGCTACAAGGCGGACGCGGCAGCGGTGAAACAGATAAAAGTGATTACGAAACTGTGGAACGAGAGCGACGGCATAATAGTGGCAACGGACTGCGCACGCGAAGGGGAACTGATATTCAGATACCTGTATGCCTATACGGGCTGTACGCTGCCCTTCCGCCGCCTGTGGATAAGCTCGCTTACGGACACCGCCATCCGCAAGGGATTGAAGGAACTGAAGGACGGGCATGAATATGACGACCTGTATCTGGCGGCAAAGGCACGCAGCGAGGCGGACTGGCTGGTGGGCATCAACGGCACGCAGGCACTGACCGTAGCCGCCGGACGGGGTACGTATTCGGTAGGACGCGTACAGACACCCACGCTGGGTATGGTCTGCAAGAGGTACTGGGAGAACAGACGCTTTACACCGGAACCGGTACACCAGCTGCATTTCTCGGTGACACCGGCGGGTACGGATACGGTAGTGAAGTTCTCCTCGGTAAAGAAATGGCAGGACAAGGAAGAGGCGGCTGCATCATACAATAAGGTAAAGGCGAAGATGTGCGCCACCGTCACCAAGGTGGAAAAGAAGGAGAAGGTGGAGAACCCGCCGCTGCTGTACGACCTGACCACACTGCAGAAGGAGGCGAACACGAAACACGGATTCACGGCGGAACAGACGCTGGAGCTGGTGCAGAAGCTCTATGAAGCGAAGCTCGTCACCTATCCGAGAACATCGAGCCGCCATATTCCGGAAGATGTGTTTGCTGAAATACCGCTGCTGTTTGAACGGCTGGCAGGACACTCCGCCCTTGCGGAGAAAATCGGGGAACTGGGAGAACTGAACCGCCGTTGTGTGGATGCCTCGAAAGTGACTGACCACCATGCCCTGCTGGTGACGCCCAACCGCCCGCTTGCCCTGTACAAGAACGAGCAGATCATCTACGACATGATTGCCGGACGCATGGTAGAGGCATTTTCGGAGGAATGTGTGAAGGATACGGCTACCGTAGTAGCGGAGGTGGTGCCGGATGCAGGCGAAAGATGCGAGGGCCTGACATTTGAGGCGAAAGGCTGCATCGTGCGCAAGGCAGGCTGGCGCGGCGTGTACGGAGAGTACGGCGAGGACAGCGGCAATACGGCATTGCCGGACTGGGCGGAAGGCGACACACTGGTGATGGCAGGATGCTCGATGAGTTCGGGCATGACCCGCCCGAAACCGCTGCATACGGAAAGTTCGCTGCTGGCAGCGATGGAGACCGCCGGACGCGACGATGTGGAGGATGAGGAGGCACGCCAGGCCCTGAAGGACTGCGGTATCGGCACACCCGCCACACGTGCCGCAATAATCGAAACGCTGCTCAGAAGGGAATACATGGTGCGTGTGAAGAAATCGCTGGTGCCGACGGAGAAAGGACTAGCCCTGTATTCCATTGTCAAGGAGATGGACATCGCCAATGTGGAGATGACCGGACGCTGGGAAGCGGAACTGGCAAAGATTGAACAGGGAAAGACACCGCATGAGGCTTTTATGAGGGACATAGAAAGCTATACCCGCAAGATTACCACGGACCTGCTTGCGTGTGACCGCATTTTCGGGCACAAGGCATCGGGCTGTACCTGCCCCAAATGCGGCACGGGCACGATGCAGTTCTACGGCAAGGTTGTGCGCTGTGACAATCCGGACTGCCTGCTGCCCGTGTTCCGCCAGATAGCGGGCAAGACACTCACCGACGAGGAAATGACCGGTCTGCTGACGGAAGGAAAGACGGCGATGCTCGGCGGGTTCAAGAGCAAGCAGGGCAAGCCCTTCAGCGCAGCGGTGACTTTTGATGCGGAGTTCAACACGAAGCTGGTGTTTGCGGAGAGCAAAGGCGAAAGAAAAGGTACGAAAACGAAAGGAAGAAGAAAATAATGAGTAATTTTGCCACTGATTCATGTCATAATCTGTTTCAACCTGGTTGTACTTTTTATTTACATGGATTTAGTGGTGGCACCCGGAGGGATACCGGGTGCCTTTTTCCTTTTCATTTCCATAATCATTTATCCACTAAATCCATCATAAAATGAAACAGAACAAGAAAACCGCTCCGGCGGAGCTGTCCTACTACGGGCTGTATCTGCTGGACTATCTGAGAAAATATCATCCGGACAAAGTATCAGACACCCCATTCATTACTGGAAGGGAGGAAGCCGCCTCGGAAACATTCGAGAAGGAAAGGGCGGCAGGAAGTACGGTGGAAGCCGCACAGGAGGAAGCCATGCGCGTCCTGCTCGAAGGGTTACACTTCTCCCCCTACGCACTGCTGCTTGAGGTGGTGGAAAACGAGTTTTCCGAAGAGGTGCAGGAACAGGAACGCGAGGCGTTCTGCCGGGAGATATTCCCGCACCTGAAAAACCTGTTTGCCGGCTATCCCACAACGGATGACACATTCGCCCTGTCGTCCGAACACGACCTGCTCTATACGGAGCTGACGGGTGCGATAATGCTTTATCTGGAGGCTTATGGCGTTTAACAAGAAGCAGAGGCTCAGGGAAAACATCGAGGCGATACGGACGGCATTCACACTGGAGAAGGAACAGCGCATGCCCACCGCACGGGAACGGGCGCTGCTGGAGAGGTACTGCGGCTTCGGGGGACTGAAGTGCATATTGAATCCCGCCAGGGAACTGACGGATGCCGTACACTGGGCGAAATCAGACCTCGAACTGTTTGCCCCGACGGTGGAGCTGCACCGTCTGATACGGGAGAACAGCCGGGACGAAACGGAGTACAGGCGGTATGTGGACTCGCTGAAGGCATCGGTGCTGACGGCATTCTATACGCCGCAGGCCATTGCGGACACCATAGCAGACGTGCTGCACGACCGCAAGGTACGCCCAAGGCTGGTGCTTGAGCCGTCGGCGGGTATGGGCGCATTCATCAACCCGGTATTGTCGAACAATCCGCAGGCGGAGGTGATGGCATTTGAGAAAGACCTGCTGACGGGCAAACTGCTGGGCTGCCTGTACCCGCAGCAGAAGATACGCACGGAGGGTTTCGAGAAAATAGAAAAGCCGTTTCTGAACCATTTTGACCTTGCCATCTCCAATATCCCTTTCGGGGATTTCGGAGTGTTTGATGCGGAGTTCAGCCGCAGCGCATCCTTCGGCAGACGTTCGGCACAGAAAGCCATCCATGACTATTTCTTTCTGAAAGGTCTGGATGCGGTGCGTGACGGCGGCATCGTGGCGTTCGTCACCTCGCAGGGGGTGCTGAACAGTTCGAGGGTTTCCGTCAGGAACGAGATGTTCAGCAAAGCGAATCTGGTATCGGCAATACGACTGCCCAACAACCTGTTTACCGACAATGCGGGCACGGAAGCCGGCAGCGACCTGATCATCCTGCAAAAAGACCTGCAAAAGAAGGGACTGACACAGGAGGAACGGGTTCTGACCATCATACAGACGGAACATAACGGCGGACTGACGGACAACGCCTATTTCGCCTACCACACGGAACGTATCATACATACCGATGCGAAGAGGGGTACCGACCCGTACGGAAAACCGGCGATGGTATATACGCACAGCGGAGGTGTGGAGGGTATTGCCATGGACCTGTACAGGATGCTGTCGGAAGACCTGTCGGCACGGCTGGACATGGAACGCTACAACGGCATGGGGCATGAAAGAGAGGATGTGCGGCAGAACATTGCCGTACTGACCGAGGGTATTGAGGCGAAAAGAGAAAACTCCGCTTCGGCTGCGAGAGAACTGGAGGAGGCGAAAAGAGAAAGCGGATTGCCGGATGCTGGTGTAGCGGACGGGACAAAACGGGAAGAAAACAGTGTGCAGCCGAAAGTGCAAGCCATGACCGGCATGTCGCAGGAAGCGCAAAGAAGGCAGACGGGAGGAACGGTAATGGACCTGTATGACCTGTTCGGCTATACGCAGGAGGAAAGACGGATGGCTGAACAGGGCCTGAAACCGGACAGGAAGAAAGGCGGAAAGTACAAAGGGAAGAAACCCGTGCAGCCGACACTGTTCTCCCTGCCAGTGGAGAATACGGAAAGGACAACGGACAAGGGAAATGCGGAAGCGGTTGCCGGCATCACCCCGGAAGAGGCACGCGAAATGGACGAAATCATACGCGGCGGAACGGATGCGCCGACGGCTGCCGAAACGGAGGCGGCTGTCCCGATAACGGAAAAGACGGAGCCCGGCACCGCAACGGAAGAATCCTATGATCCGGAAGATGAAGTGTACCGCACTCTGGACTGGGAAACGAACCCGCCCATCAACGGATTCTATGAAATGATGATGGACCTTACACCGGAACGACGTGCGGAGCTGCGCCGGCTGGGAAAGACGAAGATGGAGGCCAACGCCGCCAGACAAGCGGCCGGAACAACGGAGGCGAAAAGAGAAAAAGCCGATGCGGGGAAAACGGCGGAAACTCAGGATACTACTGCTACGGTAGTCTATCCGGTGGAAAACGGATTCGAGGCGGAAAGAAAGCGCCGGATTGCGGAGGTAGAAGAAGCCATGCGCAGGGAGGAAGCCGCCCTGACACCGGAAGAGCGGCAGCGCAAACGGGAGGAGGAAATGATGCCGCGCCCGTTCAAGGGCATACTGGAGCCGCACCTGAAGGACGGCTCGCTGGCATGGGAATACACGGCAGGCGTACGGTTCCAGGTGGGCGTGCTGAAGGATGTCACCCGCTACGGCGCCACATTCCAGCCGCTGGACATGGACGGGATGCAGGCACAGAAAGCACAGCTATACATAGACCTGCGCAACACCTACGAGCGGCTCTATGCCTACGAAGCGGAGAAGCACGAGGAGAACGAAATGCTGCGCCGCCACCTGAACACCTACTATGACGAGTTCGTGATGCGTTACGGCTGCCTGAACGCCAAGCAGAACGTGAAGCTGCTGATGATGGACGCTTCGGGGCGCAACATGCTGGCACTGGAACGCAGCGAGGGCGGCACGATGGTGAAGGCGGACATATTCGACCGCCCCGTTTCCTTTTCGCAGGAAACGGCAGTCGCCGCGGAATCGCCGGAGGAAGCCCTGTCCGCCTCGTTGAACCTGTATGGCGGAGTAAACCTGCCCTACATGGAATCCATCTGCGACATGCCGCAGGCGGACATGCTGGAAGCACTGAAAGGACGGGTGTTCTACAACCCGCTGGCAGAGGGCTACGAGATAGCCGACCGCTTCATAGCCGGGAACGTGGTACAGAAGGCCGCCGATGTGGAGGAATGGATAAGCGGACACGGGGAGCACGGGATGCTGCCGCAGGCAAGGGAGTCGCTGGAAGCGCTGAAAGAAGCCATGCCGGAACAGATTCCGTTTGAGGAACTGGACTTCAACTTCGGGGAACGATGGATACCCACGGGCGTGTATGCCGCCTACATGAGCCGTCTGTTTGACACGGACGTGCGGATAAGCTACTCGGAGAGCCTTGACGAGTATTCGGTGGCGTGCGGCCACAGGACGATGAAAATCACCGACGAGTTTCTGGTGAAGGGGTACTACCGCCACTATGACGGGATGCACCTGCTGAAACACGCCCTGCACAACACCTGCCCCGACATGATGAAGAAGGTCGGCGAGGACGAGAACGGGAACGACATAAAGGTGCGGGACAGCGAGGGCATACAGCTGGCAAACGCGAAGATTGACGAAATCAGAAACGGATTTACGGAATGGCTGGAAGAGCAGTCGCCGGAGTTCAAGAAACGGCTGACGGACATGTACAACAACAAGTTCAACTGCTTCGTGCGACCGAAATATGACGGCTCGCACCAGAAATTTCCGGAACTGAACCTGAAAGGACTGGGAATCACAGACCTGTACCCCAGCCAGAAGGACTGCATCTGGATGCTGAAACAGAACGGCGGAGGAATAGCCGACCACGAGGTGGGAACCGGCAAGACGCTGATCATGTGCGTGGCAGCGCACGAGATGAAGCGTCTGGGACTGGTACACAAGCCGATGATTATCGGGCTGAAGGCGAATGTAAGGGAGATAGCCGAATGCTACCGCACGGCATACCCCAACGCAAGAGTGCTGTATGCCTCGGAAAAGGATTTTGCCGCATCCGGCAGGGTGCGCTTCTTCAACGACATACGGAATAACGACTGGGACTGCATCATCATGAGCCACGACCAGTTCGGGAAGATACCGCAGTCGCCGGAACTGCAGCAGCGTATATTGCAGGCGGAGCTGGATACAGTGGAGGAAAATCTGGAAGTGCTGCGTTCGCAGGGCAAGGACGTGTCGCGTGCGATGCTGAAGGGACTGGAGAAGCGCAAGTTCAACCTGACAGCCAAGCTGGAGAAGGTGGAACATGCGATAAAGTCGAGGACGGACGATGTGGTGGACTTCAGGCAGATGGGCATCGACCATATCTTCGTGGACGAGTCGCACCAGTTCAAGAACCTGACGTTCAACACAAGGCATGACCGTGTGGCGGGTCTGGGCAACTCGGAAGGCAGCCAGAAGGCACTGAACCTGCTGTTTGCCATCCGCACCATCCAGGAGCGGACGGGAAAGGATCTGGGAGCGACGTTCCTGTCGGGCACGACCATCAGCAACTCGCTGACGGAGCTGTACCTGCTGTTCAAATACCTGCGTCCGAAGGAGCTGGAAAGGCAGGACATCCGATGCTTTGACGCATGGGCGGCAATCTTCGCCAAGAAGACGACGGATTTCGAGTTCAATGTGACGAACAACATCGTGCAGAAGGAACGCTTCCGCTACTTCATCAAAGTGCCGGAGCTGGCGGCGTTCTACAACGAGATAACGGACTACCGCACGGCGGAGGATGTGGGCGTGGACCGTCCGCACAAGAACGAGATACTGCACAACATACCTCCCACGCCCGACCAGGAACATTTCATCAAACGGCTGATGGAATTTGCCAAGACGGGCGATGCCACGCTGCTGGGACGCGGAAAGCTGTCGGAAACGGAGGAAAAGGCGAAGATGCTCATCGCCACGGACTACGCAAGGAAGATGGCACTGGACATGCGCATGATAGACCCGGCGTATGAAGACCACCCGGACAACAAGGCGAGCCACTGCGCAAGGATGATAGCGGAATACTACCGCAGGTATGATGCACAGAAAGGAACGCAGTTCGTGTTTTCGGACCTGGGGACGTACCAGTCGGGCGGGTGGAGCGTATATACCGAGATAAAGCGCAAGCTGGTGGAAGACCACGGCATACCGGCACACGAGATACGCTTCATACAGGAATGCAAGAGCGAGAAGTCAAGGAAAGCGGTGATCGAAGCGATGAACGAGGGATATGTGCGCGTGCTGTTCGGCTCGACTTCGATGCTCGGCACGGGCGTGAACGCCCAGCGCAGGGCGGTGGCCATCCACCACCTGGACACGCCGTGGGTGCGACATGAAGTCGCATAGATAATTGTTGGAATGATACTTTAAGTATCAGTTTTAACCCGCTGTTCCGTCAGCGGTAGCCTACCGACCGATGCACCTTAATGTTGTATTAAGCGGTCGGGACAAAGTACACTTTCACAAGACAAGACAGAACCGTGAGGGGAAGTCAAGTATGGTTAGTATCATACCGTAGAGTGGCGAGGCTGGATAGTATGGTTAGCGTAAGCGAACTGTTAGTAAACTTCGTAATGTCGTAAAAGAGTGCAAGATACTGATACACTCTACCCAAAATGGGATGCGGTCAGATAATCCTCTCCATGGTAGGATTACACGGATGTAAAGACCGTCGGAGGATGAGACAGAACCTAACCTATCCGTTAGTTATCTATGTGGAACATGGTAAGCCTGTACATCTCCTGTCAGACAAAAGACAGGTAAGCTGAAAGTAATGGATGCTGAATGATGTGCAGGTATAAGATAACAGAGAAAGCGAATGCCGTTCTGTAATGGGACGGATAGGGTTTGAGCCACTTATCACGAGTTGACAAGGGACAACATCAACCTACCACGAAAGTGGGCAGACTTCTGTGGTAATGTTTGGGAGGCAAATACCCAACATTAGCCAAATGGTAATTCTTTACAATAAACTTTTAGAACTTTTTAAAGTAGGAATGCAAATGAACGATAAAATCAAAGAAAATCTCCTCGACCAATCGTGTGCGCCGACTGACAACCTGCAATCAAATTGGGACAGAATAGACTGGACTAAGGCGGAGCAAGCTGTTAAGAAGCTTCAAGCTCGTATTGTAAAGGCTCAGAAGGAAGGCAGACATAACAAGGTGAAAGCCTTGCAATGGACGCTTACCCACTCTTTTTACGCAAAAGCCTTAGCCGTAAAGAGGGTTACTTCTAACGGGGGTGGTTGTACTCCTGGGGTTGACAAAGAAATATGGGATACCCCTAAAGCTAAAATGCAAGCAATAACCCAACTCAAACGCAGAGGCTACCAGCCAATGCCGCTGAGAAGAGTTCATATCAAGAAGAGCAACGGCAAACTGCGACCGTTGGGAATACCGACAATGAAAGACAGAGCCATGCAAGCACTCTATCTTATGGCATTGGAGCCTGTATCAGAAACTACAGCTGATACTCGTTCATACGGTTTCCGCAAGGAACGCTGCTGTATGGATGCAATACAGCAATGTCATAACATTCTCCGAAAGGGATATTCTCCCGAATGGATTTTGGAGGGTGACATAAAAGGGTGTTTTGACCATATCAGCCATGAGTGGTTACTTGCCAATATCCCAATGGATAAGGCAATACTCCGAAAATGGTTGAAATGTGGCTATGTTTTCAACAAGCAAATGTTCCCGACCGAGGAAGGAACACCGCAAGGTGGTATAATTTCTCCGACACTTGCCAATATGACTTTGGACGGATTGCAGAAAGCTCTTGCAGATAGATATAAGCGCCATCATGTTAATGGTAAGTTGTATTCACCAATGGTGAACCTTGTACGTTATGCGGATGATTTTATCATCACTTGCGAGAACAAGGAAACTCTTGAAAATGAAATCAAGCCATTGGTTGCTGAATTTATGTCTGAAAGAGGTCTGACCTTATCAGAGGAAAAGACGGTGATAACCAACGTGCATGACGGTTTTGATTTTCTTGGCTTTAATATCCGCAAATACGGCAAGGACATATTGACCAAGCCGACAAAGAAATCCGAGAAACGCTTTATGGAGAATATCCGTAAGGTAATTAAGGAGAACAAGGGTTGCAGACAGGAGTCGTTAATCAGAATGTTGAACTCTAAAATCCGAGGATGGGGAGGTTATTATCAGCATGGGGCGACACGTGATTCATTTCACAGAATCGACCATCAGATATTCCTCTCACTATGGCAATGGGCAAAACGCCGTCATTCCAAGAAAGGGAAACGGTGGATAAAAGACCGATATTGGCATGACATTCGAGGGAACAAATGGACTTTCGCTTCAAAATTCAAGAAACCAAACGGAAAGGAAGACCAATTGACATTATTGTCTCTGACTTCATCGTTTCCATTCCTGCAATACACGCAGATTAAAGGAGACATGAACCCGTTTGATGCAGACTGTCGTCTGTACTTCTATAAAAGAAAGAAGTCGAAAATGCTTGTTACGCTAAAAGGACGCAAGTCACTGCTGTACCTATGGGAAAAGCAAGGACGCAAATGTCCTATATGCGGTGAGCCTATTGATACGCACAAGGCATGGAATGTCATGCCAACCGTTCAAAACGGAAAGAAATGCAATCTGTTGGTTCATGATGAATGTTTTAAATTATCCCGCAAATCAAATGGAAACAAGAAGTAGTTTGAGCCGGTCTCTGCATACAAACAGAGGCTTAGAAAAGCTTGAGCCGTATGAGGGGAAACTCTCATGTACGGTTCTTAGGGGGGAAGAGGGCAGCAATGCCCTTGACCTACCCGATCGTCCGTCCGACCTCGCCCAGCGTGACGGACGGGCGGTGAGAAAAGGCAACGAGATAGCGAAGCTGTATGCCGACAACCGGGTGGATGTCATCATCTATGCGGTGGAAAAATCACTGGACTCGTACAAGTTCAACCTGCTGCACTGCAAGCAGACGTTCATCAGTCAGCTGAAGAGCGGTGCGATGGGCGCGAGAACCATAGACGAGGGAGCGATGGACGAGAAGTCGGGCATGAATTTTTCGGAATACATGGCGATACTGTCGGGAAACACCGACCTGCTGGACAAGGCGAAGCTGGAGAAGAAGATTGCCTCGCTGGAGGGTGAACGCAAGTCCTTCAGCAAGGGCAAGCGCGAGTCCGAACTGAAACTGGAGGGAAAGACCGGAGAACTGAGGAACAACCAGGCCACCATAGCCGCCATGACGGAGGACTGGGAGAAATTCACCGCTACCGCCCGGACAGACCAGGAAGGCAACCGGCTGAACCTGCTCAGGATTGACGGGCTGGATTCCACCGACGAGAAGACAATCGGCAAGCGCCTGCAGGAGATAGCCAAGAATGCCACGACAGGCGGACAGTACAAGCGAGTGGGCGAACTGTACGGCTTCCCCATCGAGGTGGTCAGCGAAAGGACACTCAAAGACGGGCTGGAGTTCTGCGACAACCGATTTGTGGTGGCAGGCAACTACAGGTACAGCTACAACAACGGGCATCTGGCAATGGCTGACACACACGCCGCCGCCATGAATTTTCTGAACGCACTGGAGAGGATACCGGGTATCATCGACCAGTACAGGACGAAGAACGAGGTGCTGGAGCGGGAAATCCCGCAGTTGCAGGAGATAGCCGGAAAGACATGGAAGAAGGAGGACGAGCTGAAACAACTGAAGTCCGAACTCGCCGCACTGGACCGCAAGATACAGCTGGAGCTGGCTCCGCCGACGCCGGAAAGCACGGAAGAGAACCGGCAAGGCAGCGAGAAGAGACAAACGGAACAGCAGCCGGAAAGCCCGCACGCGGACTTCGTGCGCAGCCATCTGGTTATCGGAAGACCGGGGCTGACGGAACCGAAGGGCATGAAGCTGTAGTTCCGCATTGTCCGGTAATGACCACGGGCGACTGCCTTTGCATGAAGCGAGGCGGCCGCCCGTACTTTTTTCAATGAAGAAATGTGTTACAAGACATCCGTGTTATTTTATAACAATAAAAAAACACTGGCATACAAATGTTTGAAAAGAGAAAATCCGTATCTTCGTAACTGAAACAAAAATGGATGCGTATGTTTACAAACAGGGAAGAAGTATTGGAAAAGGCCTTGCAGGTATTCGCCAAAATGAATTATGAGAAAGCAACCCAGATGGAAATAGCCAAAGCCTGCGGCCTGTCAAAAGCCGGACTGGTGTATTATTTCCCGTTCAAACAGGATTTGTTCGTGGCAGTTGTGGACAAATATGTATTCCATACCCAGCAGTTGGAAAACAAGTTCCAATTTACAGCAGGTTCGTTCCCGGAGTTTATCGACCAGTATATAGCCGGAGTGGAAAGAACCATGAACAACCTCGGACGTCTGCTTGATAACAGTAATCCATACGGATGCAGCTTCAATTTTTACTATTACCATCTGCTGATGCAGGTACGGTTATACTATCCCAATGCAGAAAAGAAAATAGCTGACATATTCAAGCAGAACTACCAGTTATGGAAATCCGCCATCCAAAGGGCAAAAGAGAATGGGGAAATCCGGCAGGACGTGGATGTGGAAGAAGCCGCTTCGATGTTCTGGCAAGTATTTTTCGGTATCTCCTTTGAACATTCTTTCTTTCAAGGATTGAATATCAAGCAACTGGCAAAAAAACTACATTTCATCTACTCGCTGATTAAAGCCTGAAACCGGGTTTTCAACCAGAACGGTTCCTATATATCCTACAAGTGCAGAGTTTTAACACAATAAAACCAACCAATCAGTTGGTTTTTGTATTCCTTTTATTTATATTTGCAGCAATGAGTTTACTTTCAGCAATATGGACAATGTTCAGCGACAGAGAGAAAACATCGTTCTGTACAAAGATAAGAAGGACGGTGCGGACTACATACGGATAGAGTATGCAGGCAATGGAGACATATCTCAGCTGCTCGTCCGGGACGCCGATGTGGAAATGGCAGATAATGGTTCAGCCTACATACCGGCAGCCATTTTCAGGCTATCGGATTTCTACGACCGCTACTCCCCGCACGCCTATATTGACTACAGCAGGGTTTATGTAAGGCATCCCAAACCCAAAAGGGAATACACACTGCCGGAAGGCTATCTTGAACTACTGGAGCGGAAACGGTACAGCCCATCGACCATAAAAACCTATCGTGCCTATTTCAGCGACTTTATGGAATACCATAAAGGCCGCAACATCGACCGCCTGAAAGTGGCTGACATCAACAAATATATCCTCTATCTTGTAAACGAAAAGAAAATATCGGTATCGCAGCAGAACATGCGCATCAACGCCATCAAGTTCTACTACGAGCAGGTAAAGGGCGGACAGCGCCAATACTATGGCGGCATTACCCGCGCGAAGGAATACAAGTCACTGCCCGAAGTGCTGAGCCGTAATGAGGTGGCCCGTATCCTCGCGTGCCTGTCGAACCGGAAGCACCGCTGCATGATTTCATTGATATACTCAGCCGGATTACGGCGGAGCGAGCTGCTGAACCTTACCCCGAAGGACATCATAAGCGAAAGGATGCTTGTGCGTATCATGGGCAAAGGACGGAAATGCCGGTATTCGCTGCTGTCGGAAAAGCTGCTGAAGGATCTGAGGGAATATTTCAAGGAGTACCGTCCGCAGAAATGGCTGTTCGAGGGAGAGACACCCGGAGAACAGTATTCCGCAAGTGCGCTGGTAAAGATACTGAAAGAAGCCGCCAGCCGTGCCGGAATCAAGCACCGGGTACATGTACACATGCTTCGCCATTCGTTTGCCACCCACCTGCTGGAGCAAGGAACAGACCTGAGAACCATACAGGAACTGCTGGGGCATAATGACATCAAGACTACATCAATCTATCTTCATGTGACGAGCGCACACAAGTCAAGCATACCCAATCCGCTTGATTCACTGGATGATTCATAGGGTGCAGCTATTAGAGATCAGGAAACACACCTGCCGGGTGTCGGTTATCGAAATATCCTACACCTAAAGGTGCATTTATAAATAAATTATAAACACTGTTGATTGAAAATGACGAAATATAAATTATTGTATATATTTTTTGGTATCCATATCTTATGTGGAATACTTGGTTTTATAGTAATATGTACAGTTCCAGAAACAGATCATATACGATGGAATATCGGATACATTATCGGATATACTTTCGTGTTATCTTTGATTTTTTCCTTCTTCATACACATTCCTAATAAATTACCCAAGGGGATCAAATATAGCATAAGAATATATAGAGGACTCTATTTGCTCGGTCTTATTATAGGTCTATTTGTTCCTAAAGGACTGTTCATGTTGTTGATATTATTCATTGATTATTCAAGCAATTCCAAGAAGATAGCCGAAGACGAACAATATATAATTCGTCATTATGTCACAGCATCACTATTTGACGACTATAATGAAAAGAGAGTATATAGGAAACAAGGAATAGTCGAGAAATATATTGGTAGTTTTGATGGTGGTGATATTATTCCACATAAGAGGTATGAGATACATTCTTTTCATATAGATGAGAGTAAAAATGTATTTATAGGACATGGTCATTCATTACTTGATGCCAAAGATACTGTCATGTCTTTTCCAATTGTAAAATCTTATAACTGAGTTTATAACAAGGTCGAGCCAACAGCTGAATGCTGTTCCTCACCAAACCATTATCAGCACTAAGAATATGAATATTCAACTTAAAAAATATACAAGGTTAACAGTGAAAATTACAATGATGGCTGTTTCATTATTCTGCTTATTTTCCGTAAGTTGTATCAACAAACAGAAAAGAGAGTACAGACATATGTGTGATAGTCTGAGCAAGATGGATTTTCCTCCAAGAGTTCTTGATACATTATTTTTCCGGAAGTATGGAAACGGAATTGAGGTTGATACTACATTCCCCAATGGAGAACAACATCTAATACAATTAGATTATGCAAACAACTATTATTATGCAATAGAGTACCCAAACATACCGATTATAGATGTGATGTCGTATGATGGAAAGGACGGAAAGCTGATAGACTGGCATCAACGATTTATTGACTGGAACAACATATCACCTTGGGTATGGTATGATAAAGAAGGAAACGTATGCGAATTGAGTGCTACTTGCTCCGAAGAGAAAGATTATATTTATCCTACTTACTCCATTCATCAGTTAATAGAGAAACTGAAACAGGAAAATATAGATTTGTTCCATAACACTTCCATATATTATGGAACAGACTATCGGGATGCTGATTCCATTCCATATAAAAAATGTGGATGGCATGTTATGATGAAAGATACCACCGTCTCTAATGATACTTGCAACATGACTGTGAGATTATATGATGGTAAAACAGGCAGATTATCAGATGTATATAGAGGAAGATGGCAGGGGGATAACTAAAACGAATATGCTGAAACAAGTACCTGTGCCACCTCACGGCGGCAAGATGCATCTCATTAGGCACAGCTTATAATAACCTATAAATGACAATAGTATGAAGAATTTGAAGAAACTTTGTGAATATTTTGCAGTCGCATTCCCCATAGTGCTGGTATGCGGCTTCATCGGACTTGTAATCAAAGAAGTGCAAAGTCGAGAAAACAACTTAATGTTATTTCTCACCAAACCATTAAAGGCATGAGGAATTTATTGGAAAAATATTACAACATCAATTATTACTGCTCTTATAAGTTGCAGTTTTTCATTTTTAGGAGGATGCTAAATCTTTTCTATTGGCTAAGTTTCTCGAAATGGAAAAACGGCTATATAAATCGGTGCATTTCGACTAATAAGAGACATGAAGCTGCCGGAATGGATAAAGGTGTCGATGTCTATATCAGTGATTTGGCGAGTAACACCCCATACATCATCAGTATTTGGGCATTCTGCCTTGTCTGCCTTGCTTGTATCAAGATTTTCAGGATAAGCCTATTAAGTATTTTGGGAAACGGTGTCTATTTTTTGCTTTTGATACTCATCGGGATATGCGGGTATTATGTCAATGAAATATTCTTATTCAAGGGGGACAAATACAGGAAATATTTCGCCGAGTTTGACAAAAAGAAAAGGTATCTGCTCTACTACGGCATCTATGTCGTTTCCCTGATTATACGGTTAGCGACATTCTATTTATTGCTCGCCAGCGCATGAGGGAATACAAATTGAAAAGTAAAAATAGTTATGAGCTATATTACAGCAGAAAGATTGGGAAGAGTTCTTATATGGGCATGGAACAAGTATGTGAAGAAAACTGCCATTCCTTACAAGGAAATTGACTTTCATTATTCGGATTGGGTCTTTCTCCTGACAGGGCTTGTCTTTTTTGGAATTGTGCTGGGTATGACCCTGCTTTATTTTGCATTTTGGAGAACATAATTCATCGACTATATATGAGTAAAAGAATAAAAAAAACAGATAACTATTTTGAACGAGTGAAGCAACGTGCCAACCGGACGAATTACAGGTATTATTTTTTTGATTACCTGTACTTCAAAGGTGAGCAAGGTCATAAAATGAGGTCCCGATGTTCAGGGGTACTCATGCTATCCTTATATTGGTGGTTTATAATAGAAATCCCGTGTATTCCGCTATTTGACAGAAACTTGCCACATACATGGTATTTGTTATGTTGTATGGGAATGTTTCTTTTTCCTGTCTTGTTTTGCCTTGTTAGGTATCGAAAAGATAGAACATCTGCATTAGTAAACCATTATCGTCATTCGTCCAAAAATAAGATTACGATAACTTTGCTACTATTACTTCCTATGGTATTATGTGGATTTGAGCTATGGCTATTAGCTAAGTTGGGATGGATTATTTGTAAATGGTGTTAGAATACAATCCGGTGTATATATAAGGTATATTGTTTATTTGTAAAGAAGTAGAGAATGAAAACGAAATTAAAATACCCGATATTCAGCTTTGCCCCCAAAGGCTTGGCTATGGATTATAGGATAGAAGATTGAGCATATGAGGACAAGAGAATATTCGACAGATGAGCTGTTGCTAATCGCCAACAATGTAACCGGCGAATATACCGACAAGCAGGTGCGGCAGGCAAAGCTGGAACTGTACAACCGAGGCGTGGACGACAAGGTGATCGCCGACATCATGGAAGAGAAGGAGGAAGCCTTCATGCGACGGCTGGATGCCGCCGCACGTGCTGAGAAAGCCCGCATGGACAAACAGAACGAGAAGAACAGGAATGTCAGTTACCGGTGGTGGGAAATGCTCGTCATATTTATATTTGCACCGTTCTATCTGTGCAGGCAGCACTATCTGCCAAGCGACTTCTTCCCCAAACTGAAACAGCTGAAAGCGGAAAAGTATGATTTGAAATTCAGGCAACGGATCATCTGTCTGCTTGCCGGAGATATGGTCTGGATTTTCATCTACTGGGTGTATTATTCCTTTGTAAAGAATTAAAGGATGAGATGAAGTCCCTAATTCCATTTCCAGACACGGAAGCATTTCCGGCGAAAAACGGAAGCGGTTACCGGTCTATGGCGGTTATCTTTGCAGGATTTCATACATTACCGATTTATCCATTAAAAACACATTATCATGGAAACGAAGTTTATCGAACAGCTGGTGATGACCGTACCGGAATCACTGAGAGAAACAACCCTTGCCCTCCAAACGGAAGTGGAGGAACTGCTAAAGGCGAAAAGTACGAAAAAATTCCTTGTACTGGAACCCTATTCCCGGAACACGGAACTGTGCCGCCATATCCTGCGGCGTATGGAAAAACTGCCCGAACTGCCTTCCGTGTCATGCAAAGAGTACCGGCCATTGCTGATGCTGCTCTCCCTCTCCAAAGAGGTGGAGATACAGAACGACCTGCTGCACCATTTCGTCGAGCCTTACCGGAAAGCGTACCGCACGCCGGAGATGCTCTATCTGTGCGAGGTGCTGTACCATACCGGCACTCCACAACCCCTGTACAACATGTGTAATGAGGTATGCGACTACTTCTTCGTGGAACGGCGCAAACAGATCAGCCGGCAGTACACACCGCTTACCGAGCTGGATTTCCAGTTTGCCGAGAAACGGCTGAAGCCCCTGTATGCCGCCGTGTTCCGAATGAAGGTGAACCGCTACAGCTACCGGACGCACAGTGTGGAGGAACTCGCCGGAATGTTCTGCATGAGCGTTTCGACCTTCCGTGACAAGTTCCGCAAGATCTACCACCGCCCGGCCAACAGATGGCTCCAGGAACAACGTATCGGACAGATACGGCGGGACTTGAAATATTACTATGACCGTCCGCTAATGGAAATAGCCGAGAAGAACGGATTCGCATCGGCCAACCGTTTCTGGGAGTTCTGTACGGAACAGATGAAGCAAAGTCCGAGCGAGCTGCACAAGGATCTGTACGATGAACTGTGCAAGGAACGCCGTAAGTTCTATCTGGGCGAATAGACACCGGCATTTTCGGCGAAAAGCGGAACAGGCATGTCGGGCAAAGCGCTTACATTGAAGCCATTTTCATACTTAAACGAAAAAACATTATGAAATTATTCAATGTTACCCCTTATCTCCTGTTGCTGGAACAAGAGAACAGCAACGAGGAAACACTGTCGAAAGCCAATGCCGAGTTCGTAAAGGAAGTGTACGAGCTACAACGTGCGGAGAACGACATCACCATTGTCCTTTTCCAGCTGCAATACCTGAGTTGCAGGCTGGTCATCCTGCGCGAGCATTACCGCACGGCACAGAAGGAACATCTGATCTGCTACTCCTATATCATCGGCACTCTGACCTATCTGGAAGGGATGCAAGCCCACTGCAAGTTCGCCTATGAGATACATCCGGCGGGTGCGGATGTTTCCACCGTACCGGCCGGAACCCCTCCGGTCATCTGGACATCGGAAGTGATAAATCTGATAGAGTTGCTGTACGCCTGCCACGAACTGAAACTGTTCAACGGCGGTGATGTCACGCTGAAGCGTGTGGTGGAACACGTGTGCGGACTGCTGGGACTGGATGTGAAGAACGCTTCGAGCTACTACGCACGGATACGCAGGCGAAAGGCGGACGAGCGTACCTACTTCATCGACCGCCTGCGTGAAGTGATGCTCAAACGGATGGAAGAAGATGACGAGAAACATTACCATAGAAAGTAATCCGATTTCCGGAACGAACGGAATCCCCTGCAAGCCATAGCCGCTTACAGGGGATTTTTTCCGTTCGGCACATCGTCATTTGTTCAGTTCCAGAAGGTGCTTGAGGGCGGGATCGCTGGCGATGCGTTCCAGCTCATCGGTCACGATCCGTTTGACATCCTCCTTAATCCGGTTGTAGTTTTCCTGTACCATTTCTTTCATGTGATCCACTCCGTCATCGTCCACGAAGCCGGTGATAACGGGTATCTTCTGATATGCCTTCTCTTCTTCGGCTATTTTCCCGGCATCGACGACAATCTCGCAGTGGAAGATTTTCTGCTCAATCCTCTCCCCGAAATTGTCGGCTACGGAGCCGACGAACATCCCCTGTGTCAGCCCGCTGATCTTGCTGGGTGGAATGAGGCTGTCCATTTGGGTGGATATGGAGGTGGAAACATCCTGCCGGTTGATGGAGATGGAGTGGCGTTTCTGAAGTATCTTGCCGAACCTCTCGCTGAGAGTCTTGGCCGTTTCTCCCACGACCTGCCCCGAAAAGATGTTGCCAACCGTGTTGATAATCACCTTCGCCTCCTTGTCGGTATAGTCACGGATAAGCTGGCTGAAATCCTGAAAACCGAGCAGCACGGCGACCTTGTTGCTGCGTGCGGTGGCTATCAGGTTATCCAGCCCCTTGATGAAAATGGTGGGCAACTCATCAATGATGATGGAGCTTTTCAGCCTGCCCTTCTTATTGACAATCTTTACAATACGGCTGTTGTACAGGCCGAGCGCAGCACCATAAATCGCCTGCCGGTCGGGATTGTTGCCTATGCAGAGGATTTTCGGCTCGTCGGGATTGTTGATGTCCAAAGAGAACTCGTCGGCAGACATCACCCAATAGAGTGCCGGCGAAATCATACGGGACAGGGGAATCTTCGCACTGGCGATCTGTCCCATGAGCTGGTCGGCGGCTCCCGCCAGCCACGCATCGAGGAAAGGACTGAGGTAGTTCTCCAGTTCGGGATAGGAGGACATGATGGGAAAGATCTGCTCGTAAGGCTTGTTGAGGAACTCGACGGCATGGGGGAAGGTGCAATACCTGCCGTCCTTGTACACCCGCAGAAACCAGATGATGGCGGCAAAGAGAATGGTGGGCGACTCAACGAAGAAATCGCCCTGCTTCGCCGCCCACGATCGGTTGAGATTGAGCATGATGCTGTACGAACTCTCGTAAGCATCGGAGATGTCGGTCATGAACTTCGGGTTGAGGGGATTGCAGCGGTGGCTGCGTGAGGGATCGTCGAAGTTGATGACATAGAACTTCGGCGGCACTTTGTACCCCTCCAAATGGTTGAGCAGGTGATTGTAAGCAATGGTGGAGAGGTCGGGAAACTTGAAATCGTAGATATAGGCGGCATAGCCTTTCTCTATCTGCTGCTTGATATAGGAATTTACCACTGCAAAAGACTTTCCCGAACCGGGCGTTCCCAGTACGATGGAGGCACGGAAAGGATTCACGACATTGATCCAGCCGTTGTTCCACTTCTTGCCATAATAGAACCGTGTCGGCAGATTTACAGAATATTCGTTTTCGATAAGCCTTGTTTCCTGCATGAAACTTTCGTTCTCGTTGTTGAACACATCGTCCATAAGGTCCTGTTTGAGAAGGCGGGAGATCCATACACCGGCGGCAAGCAGGCAGAGATAGCCGACGGCAAGAGTGAGTATATAAAAGGCGGTGCGTGCCATTAACGGTACGGGCAGGCTGAGCAGCCACCAGTTGAAAAAGAAGAGGACAACACCTGCGAAAAGGGCTGTCCAGATATGCGCCCATTTGATTTTTTCCTCCTTTACACCCTTCGTGCCCAGACACGACAGGGCAAGGAAGGTAACGGAGAAAAGCTTTGTCCAAAGGATGGAGCCGAACAACCCGGTCGTGCGCTGGAAGTTCAGCAGAATCCTGTCCACCACTCCGATACTGACATTCCACTCCCGGATGGCCGGATAGCAGAACCAATAGATATTAACAACTACGAACAACACGCTGAGGGCACGCATAAAGTCCATGACTTTTGCCAGTCCCCTGAGATCATCTTCTTGTGACATAATACTGAGTTTTAAAAAGTTATCGTCTTGATAATTATGTAATACGGGTTCAGTCCTGACGGCCGTAACGCCGACGGCGTTTCTTCTTGTCGGGCTTCAGTAGCCTGGGATGCCGGGGGACATAGTTCAGCTCCGGCTCCATGCCGGAAAGTAGCCCTCCCAGAATTTTCTCCCCGTTTCCGGAAACCACAGCGGACGGAACGGACGGCAGAAGTGGCGGCAGGAGATCTTGCGGCCGCTCCTGAAAGCATCTGTCCAGCGTGTTCGCCGAAAACTCCTTGCCCAGACGTGAGCCGTTGAGCACGGTGCGGCTGCGGTGGTCTATAAAGGTAACGCCATAAATCCTGCCGGTTCCGTTGCGGCGGAGAACCAAGTCTATCTGTTCTTTCGCCAGCCGGCTACGGAAATCCCGTTCGTCCACGGACCGGCGCAAAGCTTCGGCCACTAACGGCCGAAGCCGTTCACGGCACGGGGCGGACTTGATTCTTGCGGCGGATTCCCGCATCTTCCTATCCAACTGCTGTGCACCGGCCGTTCTTCCCAGCCGGGAGGACTTTATGGGAGTGGCCGCCGTTTCGCCGTTGCCGTCCAAAGCGGTATAGAGTATGCCGTGATAGGTGCGTCCGCCAATTTCCCCCTTCACTTCTTCCACTCCTATATTATACAGGGAAAGCAGGGCACGGAGTTCGCCCATTGTGCGGAAGCTGTAAAGCTCGAGCAGGGGTTTGAGGGTACAGGCGATCTGCCGTTTGATGTCCCCTTTTGCAACATCTACCGGCTTCAGCTGCCACTCTTCGCCTTTCTTCCGGCCTTCCGCCGGATGCAGGCCGTATTTCTGCTCCAGAAGTTCGGTAATCTCCTTGCTGCGACGGTATTCGAACTTGTCGGATACTTTCCTTCCCTCACTATCGACACGCAGGGAAACGATGTGGATATGATGCCGGCCGATGTCCTCGTGCTTAAAGACAAGATAGGGCTGGTTGCCGTAACCGAGCCGCTGCATGTATTCCCTGCCGATTTCCGCCAGCTGCCCGTCGGTCAGCACATCGTCGGGATGCGGGTTGAGGGAGATGTGTATGACCGGCTTCTCGGTGCGGTAATGGTTCGGCATCCATTCGAGAAACTGCCTCACGGATTCATCCGGACGGAAACGCCCGTCTTCGGGATAACGGAGGAGATGTGCCGAAAGGACTTTCGCACCGCCTTCATCGACCTTGTTCTGGTTGTAGGCCAATGCACCGTACAAGTTCTTACCCACGCTGATCCTGGCTACCATGTGAGGCGAGTTTTTGGGAAAGTTCGACAATCCGGCGGTTCAGCTCCACGAGTTCAAGGGTGAGCTTTTCAAGTCTGTAAAGCAGTGCCAACGCTTTCTTTTCGGTGAAATGGATGTGCAACTCCTTGACTGCCTGATTGTAATTCACTCCTATAGCACGGAACTGCCGGAACAGTTCCGTGAGCTTGGCCACATACTCCATTGTGGCACGGTCTGTCCGGATCACCCTGAACTCCTCGTTAAAGATCCGTGCGGCAATGAACTTGGATTTGGACAACAGGCCGGACTGCTCAAACATGGTGAGAAACCGTGCATGGCCGGCTTCGTCCAGATTGACGGTTTCACGGCGGACGGCCGGGTTCGACTTGGGCAATCTGCCCCCTTTTCCCCGTGTGCGGGGACGCTTTTTCTCGTTGTTCATATATACGTTTTTTATGTGGTACAACTCCACCGGGGGGCATTGCCGCCGTCTGTTTCTCCCCCACAATTTGCGACTTCGGAACAAATTGCAGCCTCCTGCAAGGGCAAGCGTTTTTTGCTGCAAAACGGAGTGGTGCTGCAAAAAACACAGCTTGCTATGTTCAGGCG
>ENA-UERX01000503-UERX01000503.1-human-gut-metagenome-genome-assembly--contig:-NODE-503-length-29133-cov-47.233583_pt1 | contig 29133 bp, 26 predicted proteins | sample MGYA00242992_ERZ507993 | MGnify/ENA primary metagenome ERZ507993 (study PRJEB26167, sample SAMN06115487) | human gut metagenome | host: Homo sapiens | place: China:Chongqing | collected 2015-04-10... | reverse complement strand
TGTCGACGGCTTCATCGCCTGCGACAACACGGACGTGGGCCGCATCCTCTGGGCGGCCATCGGCTCGCACCGCTGGCGTCTTTCGATCGACGGCAAGGGCGGCCACTCCTACGGCGACTTCGGCCGCACGCCGAGCGCCATTCACGCCATGTGCCGCGCCGGCGCCCGCATCGCCGACATCCGTCCTGACCAGGATCCGAAGACCACCTACACCATCGGCACGATCAAGGGCGGCACGTCCGTCAACACCATCGCCCCGCACTGCGAGGTCGACGTCGACATCCGCAGTCTCGACAACAACGAGCTGCTCAAGCTCGAGGCCCGAATCCTCGACATCTTCGAGAAGGCCGTCGAGGAGGAGAACGCCATGTGGCCGGTCACCGACGAGAAGAAGCTTCTCAAGCTGACCATGACGCAGATCGGCGATCGTCCCGCGGGCCGCCGTCCGCACGACTGCCCCGTCGTCCAGGCCTCCCGAGCCGCCCAGAAGGCGCTCGGCATCGAGCTCACCAACTACGGAGCCTCGTCCACCGACGCCAACTTCCCCGTGAGCCTCGGCATCCCGGCCACCTGCCTTTCCGCAGGCGGCGTGCAGATCAACTGCCATACGGTCGACGAATACTTCATCCGCAAGGACATCCACCTCGGTCCGCAGATGATCTTCCTCACGCTTCTCGCACTCTCGGGCTACAAGGAGGTCGCCTCCCTGCTGCCCAGGCGCGCATAAGCGCATGAGGCCCGGCCATGACGGCCGGGCCCCCAATTGCTCCAAACCTAGCGCCAGTTTGGATGGTCTCCGGCTGGTTTTTGCCTCGGTTCGCTCCCGGACCGGGGCTTTTTTTTATGGGCACGGCCTTGTCCTGCGGGAGGGAAGGGAGGTCTGCAAAAAAAAAATCATGTATATGATAGAGCGCTTCGGACCAAATCCCTTCCCTTTGGGAGGATCATACGGGCTTCCTTTCGGACGCTCCGGCGCAAATCAGTCCGGGAACCCTGTTCCCGCGCAGGCGCGCGGACGCGTTCTTTCAGCCACCTCGTGCAAAAGCACTCCGAATTTCCATGTTGTCCATGATTCTGGCCGCCTTCGGCGTCCTTGTTGCCGCTCTGCTTCCCGTTCTCAAGAAGCGCTGCGTGCCCCAGTCACTGCTCTCGGCCGAAGGCCTCTCTTCCTTCTCGTCCCGCTGAGCGGTCAGGCGACGGGCAGTCCCCGTCGCCGGTCTCCGGATCTCCGTGCCTCTCTGCGGATGATCCTCTCGAAGCCTGCGCGCGCCTTCGGGCACGCCTCCAATCGCTTGGGCGCGCACAGGCCTCGAAACCCATTCTGAAAATCGTTCCCTGTGCCGGTTGCCCCGGTCTGCAGCCGGCTTTGCTGCCCCGGTCCGCTCTTGGTCCGGGGTTCTTTTTATCTTTGGTGACGACGAAGGCGCCGTCTGCGGACGCACAAGCCGCAGACGGCGCCTTCATTTTCATCCTGCGGGCGTCTCCCTCAGACGCCTGCAGGAAATGCCGTCCTGCCTTTTATGTTGAGGCGGCTGCGCTCACTTCTGTTCGAGCGCGTACTTCGCAGCGTGTTCGCCTGCACGGCGGCCGAAGACCACGGTGTCGGCGACGGCGTTGCCGCCGAGGCGGTTGAAGCCGTGCACGCCGCCCGTCACTTCACCTGCGGCATAGAGGCCGGGCATCGGACGGGACTGGATGTCGAGGACCTCGCTTTCGGTCGTGACGGCCACGCCGCCCATCGTGTGATGGATGCCGGGCGCAACCTCGACGGCGTAGAAGGGCGCCTTCGCGACGGCGAGCGGCATGTCGGGACGCCCGAACGCGTCGTCATGGCCCTTGGCGCGGTACGCGTTGTAGTCGGCGAGCGTCTTTTCAAGGACCTTCGGATCCATGCCGGCAGCCTCGGCAAGCCCTTCGATCGTGTCGGCCTTCTTCAGCATGCCGAGGTGGTCGTAGCCGCGGACCATCTTGGCCTTGGCGTAGAGATCGACGTCGAAGACGAGCCAGGCGTGGCGGCCGGGCTGCTTGAGGATCGCGTCGGAGGCGCGGTCGCGGGTCGTGAGTTCGTTGACGAAGCGCGCCCCCGTTTCGTTGACCATGACGGCGCCGACGCCGCGGACCGTTTCGCTGATGAGGATGCGGCTTCCCTTGCCGACGGTCGGATGGGCCTGGATCCAGTCGATGTCGGTCATGCTCGCGCCGGCTTCAAGTGCCATGCGCACGCCGTCGCCGGTGCGGCCGCCGCGCTTGGGCAGCTGGCCCGCCCATCCGTTGGCGGTGTGGGCGGAGGCTTTGGGCGCGCCGTGGCAGGTGGAGCAGGCGTCGGCGTGACGCACCTCGGCCTTCTTCCAGAGTCCGTCGAGATCCTGAGTGAGCCCGGCGGGGGGCACCTAGCCTTCTGCGCTCGCGGCCTGCCAGGCGTTGCCCTGAACGGACTTTTCGGCGCCCGAAAGCTTCACGGCGCCGTCCTCGTCGAAGGCGGCGTACTGGATGCGAAGGCCGGCATCCCTGAAGATCTGCGACGGATAGTCCTTGAGCGCCCGGCCCGAAACGCGGACCTTCACCTTGTCGCCCTTCTTCTCGATGACCGTCACGGGCGTCGCGGGGGCAAGGCGGCCGAGATAGCCCGAGGCGGGCGAGGCGGTCATCTCAAGCGGAGCCGATGAGTGAAGGACCGGCCCCGCCGGGGCGGAGGAGGCGAGGACTGTGCCGAGCGCACACGCGGCGAGTGATTTGCACATGTCTTTTCTCCTTTGCATGCCATGCGCCGCCCGCCTTCGGCGAACGGGTTCCGGACGACACATTCGTTCATCATGCGCGCTTTCGTAACGGTTTTGCGAGCGTTGGAAATGAGATCGAAGTGGTATCCATCCCGTGAATGGCGGGTGTTCGGAGGAGGGCGGGAGGGGAAGTCGGCTTGCGGGAGAGGGAAAAGGAGGGGCGTGATGGGGAGATGAGGAAAAAAAGGGGACGGCGCTCTGCTGCAACCCCGTCCCGAAACCCCCGCGGCCTTTGCCGGACCGCATGGGACAGGAAATCAATGTGTGGATGAGGCCTTATCTGATGTCGTCCATGAAGGCCACGTAGGACTCTCGGTCAAGCCGGGGCTTGAAGGCCGTGCAGATTTCGTCGGCCTTCTGCGCGCCGTCTGCGAGCAGGTCGACGATCGTGAGGGCCAGGGCCTGCGGGATGCGGGTGAAGGCGGCCTCGCGGTCGCGAAGCTCGTAGTCGGCGCCGTGGAGAACGCCGTCGACGCAGCCGACCCAGGGGTGGATGACGGGCATGAGGAGCGAGACGTCGCCCATGTCGGTCGAGCCCGAGCTGTGTTCGCCGAGCGTGACCTTCTCCTTGCCGAAGAGTTCGACGGCGTTGTCACGCAGGACTTCGCGGAAGGCGTCGTCGGGGGCGAGCGGGAGGTAGCCCGGCAGGTTCCTGATTTCGCACTTCGCGCCGATGGCGTCGCCGCCCGCCCTGAGGGCGCGGTCGACGGCCTTGTTGTAGCGGGCCATGGCGTCGATGTTGGAGGCGCGTACGTAGCTTTCCATCTTGACGTAGTCGGGGATCACGTTGACGAGGTCGCCGCCCGCGTTGATGATCGGGTGGAAGCGCACGTGGTCCTGGTCGCGGAAGGTTTCGCGGATGGCGTTGACGCCCATGACGCCCATCATGGCGGCGTTGAGGGCGTTGATGCCTTCTTCAGGCGCGAAGGCGGCGTGGGCGGGACGGCCGTGGTATTCGATGAGCTTGCCGATGAAGCCGTTGCTCGAGGCGCCGAGGTTGAATTCGTCGCCCGAGGCCACATGCATCTGCATGGCCATGTCGATGTCCTCGAAGGCGCCTTCGGCGATGAGCTGCTGCTTGCCGCCGAGGTACTTGAGGCGGCCCTCGTCGCGCTGGGCGCTGCGCCAGTCGATCTCGACGTACTCTTCGGCGGGGACCGCGAAGAGGACGACGTCGCCGTCGAGTTCGGACATGACGTCGCGCAGGCCGCAGGCCACGGCGATCATGTTGGCGATCTGGATGTTGTGGCCGCAGCAGTGGGCGGCGCCCGTGACGGGGTCGGCGTTCCTGTGGTTGCGGCAGACGATGGCGTCGAGCTCGGCGAGCATCGCGACGGTGCGCTTCGAGTTCCTGCCCTTCATGCGGGCCTTGACGCCCGTGATGCCGTGGCCGGCCGTGAATTCGATGCCGAGTCTCTCGAGCGCCTCCTGCACCTTGCGGGAGGTCTTCACCTCCTTGAAGCCGAGTTCGGGCTCGGCGAGGATGGCTTCGGAAATCGCCTCGATGTCGGCGCGGTGCGCGGCGATGGCTTCGCAGACTTTCTGCTTGATGGCGGCTTTGTCCATGATCTGTACAGGGGACCGTTTCCGGCGCCTGATGGCGGCGCCTGCGGTCCGCTCCTTTCTATATCTGGTGATTGACGGGACCGGGTGCGCCCGCCCCCGCAGGGGCGGCGGGCATTCGGTCCATTGTAGAACGATTGTCGGAACGAGGATCAGAAGATGCCCTCGAGGTGCAGCATCAGCTCGGCGAGCGCGGTGGCGCAGAGGAAGCTGCCCGAGGCGACGGCCATGGCGACGGGGACGATGCGCCAGGAGAGTCGCTTGAAGGCCTCGAGGTCCTTGCCCAGGCACAGGCCGCCGTAGGCGAGGATCGGGGTCGTCGTGGCGAGGAAGTTGATGTGCTTGGTCTGCTCGACGATCCAGACGCCGCCGGGGAAGCTCGGGATCGAGACGATGACGGCGGTGAGCGAGACCCAGAAGACGACGGGGAGCTTGTTGAAGCCGGGCAGCATCTGGATCACGACGCCGAAGAAGGCGATCGCGACGATGACGAGGATGCCCACGGCGCCTTGGGCGAGGTCGCCGTTGTAGCCGAAGGTGTTGGCGACGACGGTGTAGAGGCCGGTGACGAGCAGGATGAAGATGTAGTCCTTGAGCTTTTCAAGATGGGCGGCAATAGCGTTCATGATGTACTTTCCTTGTGACGGGGGTTCGGTGCGGTGTGTTCAGGTCTCTCAGGCGGCGCGCTTGTCGCCGGTTACGAGTTCGTAGATCTTGACCGTGACGGGCAGCGAGATGAAGAGCGCGAAGTAGATGCCGAGCACCGAGGTCATAAGGTTGGCGGCGGCCGCGTAGGCGCCGACGGTTTCGGCGGCTTCGGGGTAGGCGGCGATGATCGAGCCCGTGCCGGCGGCCATCATCGAGGCCGAGCCGATGCCCGCGCCCATGGCGAGGGAGTGCGGATGGAAGATGTCGAGGCCCGCGACCACGCCCGCGAGGATCGAGATCCAGAGCGCGCCGAAGACGGTGCCGCAGATGTACATGCCCATCACGCCGCGGCCCTCGGGGCTGTCAAGGCCGTACTTCTCGCCGATGATGGCGACGTTGGGCTCGCGGTCGATCGAGTAGCACGCGCCGATGGCCTCGCGTTTCATGCCGAGGAGCAACGCGACGGGCAGGCCGAAGATCAGCGTGCCGAAGAAGTGGCCGAACTCCTGCATGATCAGGGCCCAGCCGGAATTGAGAAGCATCTCGAGGTTCGGCCCGATGCCCAGACCGATCTTCGTCAGGAGGACCAGCATGGCGATCGGCATGAACTTCGCGGCGCGGTCCATTTCGGAGAACTTCAGGATCCCGAACTTCGGGAAGGAGAGGATGCCGCCCAGCACCAGCGCGTAGAGCAGCGGCAGCAGCACGACGAGGCCGAAGCGGTGCATGCCGATCGATTCGGCCACGATCACGACGATGAGGGCCAGCAGATGAAGCTTCCAGTTCTTGATGAGATCCATGTTGAGTCTCCTAGTTTTTCCTGTGGGGCGAAAGGCCCCGTCCATGGGTGCGGACGGTCTTCCGGCGGGGTTTCCCGGCTCTTTTGACGGATTTCGGGTGCAGTGGGGCCTTGAGCCTTCAGTGCGCCGAAATGCAAAATCGGCCGGTCGGATTGTCAAAGGGGGTGTTGGGGAAGGGGCGGCGGACGTTCACGGCCGGGGAGGCCGCAACGGCGCCTGATATCGCACGCGCGGGCTTAGAGGGAGCCGCGCGTGGATGTAGAGGAGGATGTGGAGGAGGAGGCAGAGGTGACGGACGTGAGCGCGAGCATGGCTTCAATCTCGTTCAATGGCTGCCTTGCGAGGCCCAGCGCCTCAATTCTGCATTCCGGCATTTTCCTGCTCCAGTGGTGTTCTTCAATGCCCGCCGCATTCGTCTGCAGGGGCGTGACAGAAAATACCCTAGCAGACCTGCAACAAATGTTCTCAAATTCAAACACGGAGTTTGACGAAAGTCAAGGCTTCTTGGGCGGAAGTACTTGGATTTCACGTGATTGCGCCCTGTGCGCGTGCTCAATAGGGTTCTGAATCCCGTGTCTTGACGGAGGCTCGTGCGGCAGGCGTTTTGGCGCTGCTTAAGAAATGAAGGCGGGGCCGTCCGTGTGGAGGACGGCCCCGCGGGGGAGTGATCAGGGTTGGGTGGTGCGTCAGCCGACGTGCTTGAGGGCGGTTGCGGTGAGGACCCTGACGCCCATGTCGAGCTGCGTTTCGTCGAAGGTCATGTTGCGGGCGTGGAGGCCCGGCGTGCAGCCTGCGCCCACGCCGAAGTAGGCGGCGCGGATGTGCGGGCGTTCCTTCTTGAAGAAGTGGAAGTCCTCGCCGCCACCGCCGCAGTCGCGGGCGAGGCATTCGTCGCCGAGGACCTCGCGGATCGTGCCGGCGAGTTCGGCGACGAGGTCCTCGTCGTAGACGGCGGCCGGGATGACGACGCCGGGGAGGATGACTTCGGCGGTTGCGCCGTAGGCAGCGGCGGTGCCCGCGGCGGCCATGCGGACCTTCTCGAGGAGTTCGTCCATCAGTTCGTTCGTCTGGGCGCGGATGTCGAGCTTGAGGGTTGCGGTGTCGGGGATGATGTTGACGGCAGCGGCGCAGGCCTGGATGCTCGTCACCTTGCAGGACCACACCTTGGCGGGGTCGCCCTTGATGGCGGCGACGGCCTGCGTGACGGCGGCGGCCACTTCGGCGCAGTTGACGCCGAGGTGCGGGCGCGAGGCGTGGGCCGTGCGGCCGTGGATCACGATGTCGGCGAAGGTGCTCGAGGTGTGGCGCACGGCGGCGGCGCAGGTGCCCGTCGGGATGTCCTGGATCGGACGCACGTGGCAGCCCAGGGCGATGTCGACGTCGTCGACGGCGCCCGACTTCAGGACCTCGAGCGCGCCGTGGAGCGTCTCCTCGCCCGGCTGGAAGAGGATCTTGAGGGTGCCGCGGCGCACGCGGCCCGCGAGCTCGGAGGCGGCGGCGAGCACCATCGCGCAGTGGCTGTCGTGGCCGCAGGCGTGGACGGCCTCGATCGAGCCGTCATCGTTCCTGAAGGGCAGGGCGTCCATGTCGGCTCGAAGCATCAGGACGGGGCCGTGCTCGGCGCCCCTGATGACGCCCATGACGCCCGTCTTCCCGACGCCGCGCGTGACGGCGTAGCCGAGCTTTTCGAGGGCCTCGGCAAGGTAGGCGGAGGTCTTGTTTTCTTCAAAACCGAGTTCGGGCGTCTTGTGCAGGTCGCGCCAGATCTCGACGACGTTGAGTGCCATGCTGGTCTCCAATGTGAAGCGGATGGGTTGGTTGGATGAATTCTCAATATTACCGCGCCCGGCGCAGGGCAGCAGGCCTGAGGTTTTCCTTCAGGGGCGCCCGGGACGCCGCCCGATGGCCGAAAAAGCGCATCGAATGTCCTTCCTGAGGTTAGTGCGCCGAAGTGTTCCGTCGTAGCATGAAAAGGACGTCGGACGTGACCGGTCCGGCGCCGCTCAAGACAAAAGGAGAGAAATCATGCAAGCTGCACGCCGCAATCTGCTCAAGACCGGCCTCATGTGCACGGGTGCCGCCGCTGCCGCAGGCGTCTCGCTCCCGGCCTCCGCCGCAGTCGAGCCCAAGTCGAAGATCGCCCGCGAGGAGTGGGACGTCGTCGTGGTGGGCGCGGGCTTCGCGGGCCTCTGCGCCGCGCTCGAAGCCAAGGAAAAGGGCGCCAAGGTTCTTCTCATCGAGAAGATGGGCCGTCCCGACTGCACGTCCGCCTACAGCTCCGGCTGGATCGCCGCGACGAAAACGCGCTATCAGGACAAGGACGACGATTCCAAGGAACTCTACTTCAAGGAGATGATGGAGGTTTCGGGCGGTCGTTCCGATCCTGCCCTCATCCGCGCCTATGCCGAGATTGCGCGCGAAAGCGTCGACTGGCTCGGCGATCGCTCGGTCTATTTTCACGTCGGTCCCTCGCAGCTCGAGGGCTTTCCCGACGAGGTCGTGCGCATGATGCTCAATCCCATGGCCGTCGAGATGGTGCTCTTTGCGGCCCGCGGGCTCGACAGAAGGCGCCCGGAAGCTTCAAGAAGCCTTCTCGCGCTCGCGACGATCGAGGAGGTGAGGCTCGCAAGGCGCCTGCCGCCGCACTTTACGCCGCTCCCGAGAAGCCCGCGCCTTCAGGCAATCGCCATGGAGTTCGCCTCCTTTGAGAAGGCTGAGTGGACGATGGAGGACTGGGCCGCGTTCGCGGGCATGAGCGTGCGCACGCTCAGCCGCCAGGTGCAGGCCGAGACGAGACTCACCTTCCGCAACTGGCGCCTGCAGCATGTGCTCCTCGTCTCCCTCGGACAGCTCGCGCGCGAGACGAGCGTCGAGGAGGCGGCGCTCACGACGGGCTACCAGAACACCTCGGCCTTCATCTCGGCCTTCAGGCAGGTCTTCGGGATGACGCCGGGCGAATACTGGCACACGCTCCAGGGCGCCTGAAGCGAAGCCGATGTACGAATGAAAACGAGCCCCTGCAGGCGGACTGCAGGGGCTCGCTGTCTTGATGAAGCGGATCAGTGTGGGGATCAGCGCATCGTCACGAGGACGCGGCCCGTCATTTCGGGCGGAATCGGCAGGCCCATGAGCGTGAGCACGGTCGGGGCGACGTCGGCGAGGACGCCGTTTTCAACACGCTCGACGCGGTCGGAGACGACGAGGATGGGAACCGGGTTGAGCGAGTGGGCCGTGTTGGGCGAGCCGTCGGCGTTGACGGCGTTGTCGGCGTTGCCGTGGTCGGCGATCTGAACGACCTCGTAGCCGTGGTCGCGCGCGGCGTCGATGACGGCGCCTGCGCAGGCGTCGACGGTGACGACGGCCTTTTCAATCGCGTCGTAGACGCCCGTGTGGCCCACCATGTCGCCGTTGGCGAAGTTGAGGCAGATGAAGTCGTACTGCTCGGTGGCAATGGCCTCGACGAGCTTTTCGGTGACCTCGGGGGCGCTCATCTGGGGCTGCAGGTCGTAGGTCGCGACCGAGGGACTCGGCACGAGGATGCGGTCCTCGCCTTCATACGGGGCTTCGCGGCCGCCGTTGAGGAAGAACGTGACGTGGGCGTACTTTTCGGTCTCGGCGATGCGCAGCTGCCTGAGGCCCTGGGCGGAGACCCATTCGCCGATCGTGTTGACGACGTTCTCCTTCGGGAAGAGGACGTGCAGGCCCTTGTAGGTCGGGTCGTAGGGCGTCATCGTGCAGAAGTAGAGCGGCAAGGGCTCCATTTCGAAATCGGGTCTGGCCTCCTGCGTGAGCACGGTCGTGAGCTCCTTGGCACGGTCGTTGCGGAAGTTCACGAAGACGACGGCGTCGTGCGGGCGGATGCGGCCCACGGCAACGTCGTGAGCGTCCGTGAGGTACTGCGGCTCGAGGAACTCGTCGGTGATGCCCTGGCGGTAGGAGACGCGCACGGCGTCGGGCATGTCGGCGACGGGATTGCCCACGCCCTTGACGAGCAGGTCGTAGGCGCGGCGCACGCGCTCCCAGCGCTTGTCGCGGTCCATGGCCCAGTAGCGGCCCACGAGGCTCACGAGTTCGCCCGCAGTGTCGGGCTTCGCCATTTCGGCGAGCATGTCCTTCACGAAGCCTTCGCCGCTCTTGGGATCGGTGTCGCGGCCGTCAAGGAAGCCGTGTACGTAGACCTTTTCGAGGCCCGCGGCCTTCGCAAGGCGCAGGAACGCGTACATGTGGCTGTTGAGGCTGTGCACGCCGCCGTCGGAGAGAAGGCCCATGACGTGCAGGGCGCAGCCCTTTTCGCGGCAGTGGTCGATGAGGGCCTTCACCTCGGGATTGTCGCCGATCGAGCCGTCGGCGACCGCGCGGTTGATCTTGACGAGATCCTGGTAGAGGACGCGGCCGGCGCCGATGTTGAGGTGGCCCACTTCGGAGTTGCCCATCTGGCCGTCGGGCAGGCCCACGTTTTCGCCGTCGGTGCGCAGTTCGGCGTGCGGATATTTCGCCGCAAACTCGCCGAGGCGCTGCGGCCTGACGCTGCCGATCACGTCGGCCCTGTCGCCGCGGCCGATGCCCCAGCCATCGAGAATCATGAGCAAAACCTTCTTTCGTGCACAGGTCGTCATCGCCTTGTCTCCTTCTTCCTGATCCTGAATCCCTGTCGTTGGTGTCTGTTGGGAGAGCCCTGCGGGGCTTACTCCTCGTCCTGCGGGTCGCGGACCTCGACCGGCGTTTCGCTCAGCGCCTGTTCGACCTCGCGGTCGAGCACGGACTCGACGAACTCGCTCACGGACTGGCCGCGGTTGGCGGCGGCATGAATCAGATTGTCATAAAGGGACGAATCGATGGCCACTTCAAGGGTGACGTAGTTGGTGTCTTCTGCCATTAGAATTCTCTCTCGAATAGTTGGAGGGGCGGACGTGGGATCGGGGTTCCGTGCTGCGCTTTCCCTTCGGGGGGCGCGCGGCGGGCGCCGTCTCTGCCTTCCTGATCAATCGGATGATTATCACGGATCGGCTCCCCATCGTCAATACCGCGGGCACTTGAAGTGCCCCTCGGGCGCGGTTTTGAGGGGCTCGGGACGGTCTTTCGGGAGCGGAGACGGACGGAGCGGGGGAGGGACCCGCACAAAGGAAAGCCCCCCGCGGAAGGATCCGCGGGGGGCTTGGGTTCAGGTCCGATTCAGCGGTCGGAAGACCGCTTCATCAGCCGGTGACGCGTTTCAGATTAGAAAGCGTGCGTCAGACCCGTGTAGACTTCACCGACCTTCTGTTCGATTTCATTGTTCTGGCCGGACGTAGCGTCAACCGTAGCCTTGTAGAAGCCGGCGCCGAGGTAGACGGACGTGCGCTTGCTCAGGCGGTATTCGTACTTCGTGGCGAGACCCATGTAGTCGAAGTCGCGTTCTTCAACGCCGGTCTTGGACGTTTCAGCCGTGCCGTCGACATAGTAGGCGCCGACCGTCAGGTCGCCGTTGCTGATCGGAACGATCGTGCCGAGGTGGAGGCCATAGCCCTTGGCACCCTTGTTGTAATCGGCGTCGAATTCGTCTTCCAGGGTCGTGTCAGACTGGACGCCTTTGATGTCGCCGAGCATGCCGAGACCGGTGACGCTGCCAACCTTGAGACCCTTGAAGTACTGGCCCATCACGAAGGTCTTGGCAAAGCCGCAGTCGTAGTTGCCGCCGAGGTAGACGATGTGGCCGTCTTCACTGCGGGCGCCATCGGCAACGGACTGGTAGTTCTGGAATTCGTAGGCGAGAACCGTATTCAGGGCGCCGAAATTGCCCGTCAGGCCGGCGGAAGCGTAGCGGTTGACGGCGGAGGAGCCTTCACGGCCCTTGTCGGTGCTGTCTTCGTTGAAGGAGTACTGGACCGTGGCCTGCAGACCGGCGAACTTCGGGGTCTGGTACGTGACCATGTTGTCGTAGCGGTCGGACTTGGCAAGGCCGAGGACGTTGGGGGAGCCGCCGTCGAAGGCGTCGCCGTAGCCGTAGACGAGGTCGAAGCCGGCGCCGGAACCGATGCCGCCGACGCGGCCCATGGTGAGCGTACCGAAGTCGGAGGAGAGGGCGACGGTGGCCTGACGGTCAAAGAGCTTGCCGTCGGTCTTGAAGACGCCGGAGTCGGACTTGAAGCCGTTTTCGAGCTGGAAGCTCACCTTCATGCCGTTGCCGAGGTCTTCAGAACCCTTGATGCCGAAGCGGGAGGCGGAGTTCAGACCGTTTTCCATGGAGAACGTGTCGGTATCGGTCACGGTCTGGTTGCCTTTGGTAACTTCATTGGTCTTGAACTGGAGGCCCGTGTCAACCTTGCCGTACATCGTAACGTCGGCGGCCTGAACGGAGAAAGCGGTAGCGCCGAGAACGGCGACAGCGATAAGAGACTTCTTGAACATAATCTGGTCATCCAAACAAAAGGGAAAATTTGGGAGTCACTGCTTTTCGCGTGACTAGGGAGGATTCTGGGACAAGAGGGGGCGATTCGCAAGAAGCTCCCCTTCCGGACGACCTTCGTATTCGGCGCATCGGCCTGCGGGACAGGGCATCCGGCCGGAATGCGGTGATAACCCCTATACTGTTGCGCAAACGCAACAAACGGGCGGAATCGCCCATGGTGCCTGCGTTTGTAGGCGGTCGTCATCCATGCGCGACTTTATGAGAACGGCATCGCCGTTTCCCGAATGTCGTGCGCGGGACGAGATGAAGAGAACAATGAAAAACGGCGCCCTGCCGGATGAAGCGGGACGCCGTTTGGTTCAAGGTTTGTGCGGGGCGTGATGCCTGGAGACTCAGGCTGCGGCGGGGAGCTTCGGGAGCATGCCGCGGAGGTTCTTCGCGTAGAGGGCCGCCACATAGAGGATCACCACGGCGGCGACCGTCACTTCGACGTGGGCGAGGAAGCGGATCTGGTGCGCGTAGTGAAGGGCGCCGGGGAAGCCCGCCACGAGGTTCGAGAGCTTGTAGAGCGCCGTCGCGCCGATGGCCATCGGGAAGGTGAAGGCCGCGTAGCCCGGCGAGAACTGAAGCCTCAGGAGGCGCCAGAAGGCGAAGTAGATCACGACCGTCATGAGGATCGCGATGCCGAAGAGGAGCGCGACGAGGAGAAGCGACGGATCCTTCTCGACCGTGAGATAGCCTGCAAGCAGCAGGCTCGCGGGCGCGGCCAGAATCGCGATCGTGGGCTTGGCGCCGTTGGGGACTTCGGGGAGGAAGAAGAGGCGGTAGATCATCAGCGGCAGGAGCACGGCATAGGCCGCGGCGCCCATCCAGAAGAGGATCTTCGCGAAGGGAAGCAGCACGGCCACCTCGGGGAAGGTCACGTCGGCCACCACGATGCCGATGGGCGGCACGAACCAGGAGGGCACCATGAGCTCGAGCCTCGGTTCCTGCAGGCGGTTCACGACGAAGATGCCGAGCGCCGCCAGATGAAGGAGCACCGCCGCGCACCAGAGCACGACGCCCGCTTCGGGCATCCAGTGGCCCGCGGTCTTCGAGACCACCATCAGGCACATCGCGAACGTCGGGACGATGCTGCCCACGACGGGATGCTTCAGGTCGGCCCAGAGCGTGTCGTGGTGCGCCGTGAAGCGAAGCACCAGAAAGCCGATCATGACGAGGCCGATCACGGCACCCGTCGTCTGGCCCCAGCCCGCGAGCGGCAGGGCGTTCTCGAGGCACCAGCCCAGACTCGCAATGCCGAGCGCGAGACCGGCGAGCGGCGTGGGCAGGCCGCGAACCTTGTAGTGAAGCTTTTTGAACATGGGAATTCTCAAGAAAAGGGCGGGATTACCCTTGGTTTGCGGAGCTATTTTGGCAGAAAATTCGTTCGGAGGCGTCGTTTTTTTCAGAACCGATCGTTCGGAAAATGCGACCGATATGACTTCAATCGTTCGGCTTTACCGAAAGTCTGGACATCCTGCGTCCTCACGACTTTTTGCAGGTCTTCCGCAGGGGGAGGCCTTTTTCGGCTTCTTCGAATAGAATATACCTTCTATAAAACATTCAATATTAAGGATAGGGCCTGCCCGTGGCAGCGCCCGCAACTGCGCGATGGACATGGAAGACAAGGAGACGGCCCCGGGAACGGTGCTTCTGGCGGTGGACGTTGCAAGGCGTCAGGCGGAATTGAGGCGAAGGAGCGTCATCATGACGGAGGATCCCGTCGAGGCGGCCGAGTGGCTTCGCACCTACAGGCATCCGATGACTGAGCTCATCTCGATCGGGCCCTGGGCGTCGTACAGCGCCTTCAATCAAGGTGCCGGCGTCGACCTGCCGAGGCTTCTTCTTTCGGACCGCGTGCGCTCGGCCTGCGCCGAGGAGGTTGCCGGGCTCGACTACGCGGCGCAGCAGGCGAAGTATCTCTTTTCCTACGAGGATGCGGCTGAATGGATCGAGGCCAATGTGGAGACGCGTGTGATGAGCGTCGTCGTGCCGCTTTCGATTTTTGCGACTGATCCGGACGCCCTGAGGACCGAATTCGAGGAGGAGAAGCGCCTGAGGTTCACGAACATGAAGACGAAGGAAGGCGCCGCGAAGCCCCGCCGCATTCTCGCCCGCTGGAATGTCGTGAAGAACCTCCCGAAGGAGGCCCGCGAGTCGATCGGCAACTGGTCCTCGGACTATGCGGCCGAGAAGGTCCGCCAACAGGTTGCCTGGCCCGTGCCGCCCTCGATGGAAGTCGATTTTCCGGGATGCGTCTTCGCCCGCTACCGCACCTCGGCCGAGATTGAGCCCACTAGGCAGCGCACGCACAACACGATCCTCTTTACGGGCATGGCTGTTCACCGCGAGATCGGGCGCAACAGGCCGTACTGCAGGCGGCACTTCACGCCGGGCCTCCTGCTCGGCGGCCCTCGAAACTGGCCCGACTACGAGATCGGACTGGTCGACGTGATGAGCATTCCGAGGGCGACCGCGCTGCTCGGAGAGAGCTTCATCAGGCACGCCGCCTGGCGTCTTTCGTCCGAGGACGTCGTCTGGTGCGGGGACGCTTCGGTCCTGCACGACGTGAAGCTCAGCGCCGACATGCGGATTCTGCTCGGCCTTTCGAGAGAGAGGCGCAGGCCCGCCGTCTGACCCTCGAGCGTGATTTCCTCACGGGTTTTCCCGCTTTGGGCTTGGGATCACGGAGCGTGCGTGCCATAATCATCGTTTGAGAATGCCGGCTTTCAGACGGTCCCTCGTTCGAGGGAGCCGGACCGTCATTCCCGCCAACCTTCCCACGAGGACCCAGTCATGCAGATTACGCTTCGCCAGATGCAGGTCTTTCTTGCAGTCGCCCGCACCGAGAACCTGTCGGTTGCGGCGCAGGATCTTGCGATGAGCAAGAGCGCGGTGAGCCAGGCCCTGACGGAGCTCGAGGGGCGCCTCGGCGTCACGCTCTTCGAGCGCACCCGCGGCCGACTCCTTCTTTCGGCCGAAGGCAGACGCCTCAAGCCCGCCGCCGACGAGCTCATGGAGCGCACCGACGACATCGAGTCGCTCTTTTCAGGTCGCACGACGGGCCAGCTCAGGCTTGCCTGTACGTTCACGATCGGCTCCTTCATGCTCTCGGACCTGATGCGCGACTTTCAGGCGCACGCGGGCTGGATGCCCGAAATGCGCATCGCCAACACCGCCGAGGTGGCCGAATCGCTCCTCAACTTCTCGACCGACATCTCGATCGTCGAGGGCCCCGTCACAAATCCCCACCTCATCACCGAGCCGTGGATTTCCGACGAAATGGTCGTGGTGGCGCCCAAGGGCCACCGTCTCACACAGGGCGTCGCGACCTGGGAGCAACTCTCTCGCGAGCGCTGGATTCTTCGAGAGGAGGGCTCGAGCACCCGCATCTTCTTCGACGCCCAGATCGGCCTTCACCTCTCCGAGCACAACATCATCGCGAACGTCAACAGCTTCGAGGCGATCGTCGGCATGATCATCAACGGCATGGGCCTCACCTTCATCTCCGAGCGCATCCTCCACGATCCGTTCTTCGGCCCGCACCTCAGGCGTGTCAAGTGTCCCGAGACCTTCACAAGGCAGCTCTCCTTCTGCATGCACAAGCAGAAGTACCGCTCCTCCGACCTCCAGGCTTTCCTCGCCTTCTGCCGCCTTTGGGGCGAACAACTTCTCGAACGCGAGCACAGCCGCAGGCTCGAGGAGGAACAGGCGGCCATGGTCTTCACAAGTCCCTCCCGATTCAGCGGCGAGGTTGCCTAGTTTCCTGACCTGCAGCCCTGCTGCATCCGGTCTCCTTCCTCAGCCATTCTCTTGGGAATGGCAAAGCCGTCCGCAGATGAGGACATTGCGCAAGAATTCGACGCCTTGCAGCACCAGTATTCCTGCGCCTCCGTGTACAATGCCTGCCGCTTCACGTTCGGACGGGCCTCCCTCAGGCTTTCCGCAGAAGTCTCCCAAACCACCAGACCACAAGACCGATTCCATTTCCATGCACGTCACCGTCTATCTCATCTGCGCGCTCGTCACGGCACTGATGGCCGCCTACGGCATCTGGCGCACGATCCGCATCGCCCATCTCGGCACGACCTCGAAGCTTGCCGTCACGGCCTTCTTTGCGCTTGCGGGCGCCTCGCACTTCGCCTTTCTCGACATGACGGACCTCTTCGAGCGCGCCTTCATCGTCGACACGCTGCCCGTCACGGGGCTCTTCGTGAGCTTTGCCTACTGGTTCTTCCTGCTGGCGCTCGCGCGCGACGTGATCGGCGGCGTGCGCGGACTCGTGCGCAGGAAGATGGGGCTTCCCGTCGAGAAGCGCGACCTCTTCACGATCGTCTCGACGTGCTTCGTGGCCGTCTTCGGCATCTTCTTCGGCATCACCTCGACCTGGAACGCGCTCTCCGAGCCTACGGTCGAGCCGATGACCGTGGCCGTCAGGAACCTTCCGCCCGAGCTCGAGGGCTTCAAGGTCGCCCAGATCACGGACCTGCACGCCTCGAACCTCTTCCCCGCCGCCCGCACCGAAGCCGTGGTGAAGGCCGTCAATGAGGCCAAGCCCGACCTCGTCCTCATCACGGGCGACTTCTCCGACGGTCCGCTCGACAGGGAGGCTGCCGTTCTTCAGCGCGACGCGGACCTCGCGCCTCTTTCCGGCCTCAAGGCCGCCTACGGCATCTTCGGCGTGACGGGCAACCATGAGTACATCCGTCCCGAGCGCGAGAAGCTCCTTGAGATCATCAGGCGCCATGGCGTCGTGATCCTCGAGAACGAGGCCGTCTCCATCGCCGTCAAGGGCCGCCGCGTGACGGTGGCGGGCGTGGACGACCTCGCGGCCGAGCGCACGGGCGCAGGCCGTCACGACCTTGCGGGTACGCTCTCCAATCTCGCCGACGACGACCTCCGCATCCTGATGGACCATCAGCCCCGCACGGCTCCCGAGGCTGCGAACCCTGCCTGGAAGGTGGATCTGCAGCTTTCGGGTCACACCCACGGCGGCCACACGGGTCCCGTCGCGATTCTCGCCTCGCTTGCCAACAACGGCTTCGTCAAGGGCTTTTACGAGCTGGGCGGCATGAAGCTCTACGTCTCCCAGGGCGCGGGCTTCTGGGCGGGCTTCCCCGTGAGAAGCGGCACCTTCAACGAAATCCCGCTCATCACGTTCACGCGCGCCAACTGATCGAGCAGCTTTTCGAGCATTCCCGGCATGAAAAAGCCTCCCGACTTCGGGAGGCTTTTTTATTCCGCAGGAGCAGACGACGAGCTTGACGCAGCGGCCGCAGAAGGCGCACGGTGAACGAATGCATCCGAAGCGAGCGTTTGGATGAAGCCGGGGATCTGAAGAAACGAAGCGGGCGAAGCATTGCTGCTTCGCCCGCTCGCTCAGGACTGAAGAATCAACTTTGAGAAGTCATCAGTTCTTCGTGAAGGCCTTTTCGACGCTGATCGGGAAGGCCTGGTAGCCGAACGTGTCCTTGAGTTCGATGTCGACGACCGGCTTGGTTTCGCCCCAACGGTATTCGGCGATGTGCGGCATGACGCGGCCGAGGGTGTTGGTGCGCTTTTCAGGCGTGGCGCCGAGGCCGGCGGTGGACCAGTACACCATCATGGTGTCCTTGTCTTCCATGTACTTCGTCAGGCCGGTGACCGGGCAGAAGAACGGATAGCCGAGGTCCTTGCCCACTTCCCAGATCTGTTCGACCGTCATCTTCTTCTGGTCGATCTTGTACACCACGGCGCGGGAGTACTTCATCGTCGGCAGGGCCGGCTGTTCCATGCCGCGGCCGTCACCGTTGTCAAAGACGGAGAGGTAGATGACGTTCTTGTCGGACTTGCTGTCGATGCGCCAGGCGGTGTGCTGCGTCCAGGACCAGTCGAAGTCGCCTTCGCATTTGGAACCTTCGCACTTGATCTTGTTGCCCTTGGCGTCGACCGGGGTGAGGACCTTTTCAGCCCAGCCCTTCTTCCAGCCTTCCGGCGAAGCGAGGATCCACTTGATCTTCTTGTCGCGGCCGATCTTGACGATGCCCTGATGGCGCGAGGAGATGATGATGGAGTCGTCGGTCGGGTCATAGTCGACGGAGTTGACGTGAGCCCAGTTGCGGCCCGGGCCGACGCCGGCGATGTCGCCGAACTGGCCGTTTTCGTCCATCTTGGCGAGTTCTTCGGCGGAGAGCGTCTGGCCGGACTTGGAGGCGTCGATGTTGAGGCAGACGGCGCCTTGGTCCATGGCCTTCACGATGTTGTCGCGATACGGGTCAAGGATGTCGTAGAGACGGAAGTCGTCGACCACGCCGCCGTTTTCGTCAAGCTCAACGATCACGTCGCGAACCGTGTGGACGCGCTTGCCGTCGGGACGGCGGTAGTCGGCGTTGGCGACGCGCAGGAAGCTGTGGCCGTTTTCAGCGTTGTCGAAGGCGTGCGAGTAGTCGGAGTACTGAGGCGGCAGCAGGCGGTTGAAGATTTCGCGGCCGAGGAGGTCGTACTTGACGTAGCGCTGGCCGAAGCCCCAGGTGAGGGCGCCGTCCTTCGTCTGCTGGAAGCCCATCATGTAGCCGGAGGACCAGGGGTCGGACGGCTCGTTGAGGAGGATGTCGAGGAGGTACCAGCGGACGGCGCCGGTCGTGTCGATGATGCCGATGTTGGAGTTGTAGGCCCACTCAAGCGCACCGCCGGACGGGTTGTTCCAGGCAAAGCGGGCGCCCTGCGGGGCGATCGGGGAGAGCTGGTTGCCGACGAGGTAGAGACGATCCTTGAAGTCCGGATGAACCGTATGGACTTCGGTGTCGAACATCGTGCCCTTCTGGCGCGGCATGCCGTTGGAGCGCGTGTAGACCGGAGGCGCGTAGAACTGGTACGTGTCGGAGAACTTCTCGGCCTTGCCGTTGAAGAGACGCGTGTAGGAAACCTCGACGGTGTTCAGGTAGTCGGGATACAGACCGAAGACCGGAATGCCGGCGTTGGTCTTGAGCTGGCGGTCGGAAACCTTGTACTTGATTTCCTGACCGTTCATCTTCGGCACGATGCGGACTTCGACGTCCTTGAGTTCGTAGCCGCCGTTGCGGATCACGGCGGTGAGCGGAGCAACCTTGTACGGGTTGACGATCACTTCACCGATGTTGCCTTGGACGGCATAGGTGACGGCGGGGCCGGAAGCGCCGCCGGAAGCGCAGGCGGCGCCCGCAATGAAGGTCGCGGCGACGAGGGCAGCCATGGTCTTGGCCTGGAATTTCATGAGTCTCTCCTAAAAAGAATGAGGTGCACGCTTTGTGCGTCGATGCAAATGTTAGAGCAGGGGGTTTCGCATTTTTATTGCGGACTGCCTGTAACCGATGTGCGGAAAATGAAAAGCGGATCCACGAAAAGTGCGCGACGAGCAAGACAGGAGAGAAGTGCGGTTCGGGGAAAACGCGCGTGCGGCGGGCTTTTTGAGGGACCGAGGGGTACAATTCACGCGACCGACAGACCAGGAGAAAAACATGAATCACCAGGGACCGCAGATACCCGAGGACGTCAACGACAGCAATCTCTACCGGGCCTACAGGCTGCTGCTGAGCGTCTGTGAAACGGGCGTGCTGAGCCGCGCCTGTGACAGAACGGGGCTGTCGCTTCCCACTGCGTCCCGTCTTCTCGCACGTGCGAGGACGTGGTTCGACGATCCGCTCTTCGTGCACTCCGCAGGCCGCATGTATCCGACCGTGCGCATGAAGGCGCTGCGTCCGAGGCTGATCGAGGCCATGCGTGCGACCGACGCACTCTTCAACGAGGAGAACGTGTTCGACCCGCAGAGCGCCGAGGGCGTCGTGAGGATCGTGGCGATCGACAACGCGTTCTACACGCTGCTCATTCCGCTCATCATGGAGCTCCGCAAGGAGGCGCCCGGCATTCGCTTTCGCGTTTACGACCGATTCCCCGAGATGATGTCGGTGTTGAGGCACGGAGACCTTGATCTCGCCGTCTATTCGACGCTCGGCAAGGAGTGTCCGCCTGACTTTCACGAGCAGACGCTCTTCGAATCCGGTCACGTGCTTCTCGTGCGCCGCGGGCATCCCCTGAGTGCGCTTGCCAAAAAGCGTCCTCTTCGTCTTGAGGACGTCGCGAAGTACGAGCATGTGGGCGTGGCGATCACGATGAGCACCGACGGCCCGCGTCTCATCATCGGACAGCAGGCGATGAACGTGCACGACCGCCTCTGCTGCGAGATGCCCTTCATCGTGGCGGGCGCCTCGCTCGTCGCAAGAACCGACCTGGTCATGCGCACGCCCAGGGAAACGGCCGTTCTTCTTGCGAAGGGCCTGCCGCTCGACGTTCTCCATTCGGAGGAGGACGTGAGCCTTCCCTGGCGTCCCGGCCTCTTCTGGCACGAATGCTCGACGAACAGTCCGCTGCTCACCTGGGTGAGGGCCAGGCTGGCCGTCAAGGCCCGCGAGATCTACGACGCGGCGGAGAAGGTGCTGCCGTTCTGAGTTTCGAGCATTTCCGGCATGAAAAAGCCTCCCGACGTCGGGAGGCTTTTTCATGCGTTTGGGCAGGTGTCAGTATGTCGTTCGGTCGAAGACGGCCTTCTGCTGCGTGAATTCGAGCAGGCCCGCGAGGCCGCCCTCACGTCCGATGCCGCTCTGCTTGTAGCCGCCGAAGGGCGCGGTGACGTCGCGCGGGGCGTCGTTGATGTAGACGTTGCCCGAGTGGATGCGCTTTGCGACCGCGACCGCCTCGGCCTTCGTCGGGGCGTGCACGTAGCCCGAGAGTCCGTAGGGCGTGTCGTTGGCGATTGAGACGGCCTCCTCGACGGTGTCGTAGGGAATGATGCAGAGCACGGGGCCGAAGATCTCCTCGCGGGCGATGCGCATGTCGTTTCTCACGTCGGAGAAGACGACGGGTCTGACGTAGTAGCCGCGGGACATGTCGGTGGGGACGCCGCCCATGACGAGTCGTGCGCCTTCGTCGATGCCGGCCTGCACGTATTCGGCGATCTTTTCGAACTGGGCCTTCGAGGAGACGGGGCCGATGTCGGTCTTCGGGTCGGTCGGGTCGCCGACGACGAGCTTGGCGGCGAGCTCGCAGAATTCGGACTCGATGCGCGCGAGGTCGCGACGGGGCACGATGAGGCGCGAGAGAGCCGTGCAGGTCTGGCCCGCGTTGAAGAAGATCGAGCTCAGGATCTTGGGGTAGGCGGCCGAGTAGTCGTCGGAGGGCAGGAACACGGCGGGGGACTTGCCGCCGAGCTCGAGGCTGATGTGCTTGACGCTCTCGAGCGCGCGCTGCGCGATGCGGATGCCGACGGTGGTGGAGCCCGTGAAGCTCACCATGTCGACGTCGGGATGCGAGGCGAGGCGGTCGCCGAGTCTGGAGCCGCGGCCGCTCACCATGTTGAAGACCCCCTTTGGGAAGCCCGCGCGGTCGAAGGCGTCGGCGAGCAGGCAGGCCGTGAGCGGCGTGTGCTGGCTGGGCTTGAGAACGACGGTGCAGCCCATCAGGATGGCGGGGACGACCTTCTGGACGACCTGGCCGAGCGGATAGTTCCAGGGCGTGACGCAGGCGACGACGCCGACGGGCTCGCGGTAGACGGTGGAGTTCGGGAGCGTTTCCTCGAGGACCATGCGTTCCGCCGCCTCGATGTAGGAGCGCACGCGCACGTACTGGTACTCGCAGTGGGTCCTGGTCGTGAAGCCGACGGGTGCGCCGAGTTCGGCCACTTCGAGCGGGATGATCTCGTCGTGCAGGGCCTCGAAGTTCGCGAGCATGGCCTTCATCAGGCGGATGCGTTCTGCGAGGGGCGTCGTGCGCCAGCCTTCGAGCGCGGCCTTTGCGGCCGCAACGGCGCGGTCCGCGTCGGCGGGCGTGCCGTCGGGGATGCGGGCGAAGCGCTCGAGCGTGGCGGGGTTCTCGACCTCGATCCAGGCGTCGTCCTCCGAAGGCGTCCATTCGCCGTTGATGTAGTGTTTTTCAAAATCCCATGACATTTTGCGAATCCTTCTTCTTCTGTTTCTGTTTTTGCCGGCCTCGGGGCGCGTCAGCATCCGCGTCGGGGCCGGAAGCAGGGCACCAGATGTCCTAACTCTAGCGCAAAGCGAGGGGCTCTGCGGGCCTGCCCATAATGCTACAGCCTCAGGGAAGCCGAAGAGATAAGGCGTTTTGAGTAGGCGCATCTCTCGGGGCGGGCGGACCACACTCGGCTTTGCACGCCGTGCCGTTCCCGGATTTTTCGGCTTCTTTCCTGCTGCAACAGCCTCACGCAGTCGGACATGATTTGTTGCGCATAAGCGGCACGCCGACTGGCAAGATGTCTTCAACGGACGAACGACGGGAACCGAAGCGAAGGAAGCCCCGTCGGGCGGACCGCCATCCGAGAAACAGCATACATATAGGAGAGTGCGCGCAGGAGCAGGACCGACACTGCAAGCAACTGCACGCCGACGACATCATGACATTCAACGCCAAGCTTCTCACCGCCACCGCCGCCGCTCTCATCGGTGCCATCGCGCTCACGGGCTGCAACGAAGCCCCGGCTCCGGCCCCCGCCGCCGAACCCGCCGCGCAGACCCAGCCCGCTCCGGCCCCCGAGGCCCAGCAGCAGGCGCCCGAACAGGCTCAGCAGCAGGCTCCGGCCGAGGCCCAGAAGGCCCCCGAGCAGGCTCAGCCGGCCCCCGCGCCTGATGCCAAGAAGTAAGGCTTCGCCTTCATGACGGGAGGGAAGATCCCTCCCGACGCTTCGCCACGATCCATCAACCATATATTAAGGACGGACCCGCGCCACAACGCAGTCCGAACACATCATGACGAACACCATCAAGCTTCTCGCCGTCGCCTCCGTTTCCCTCGCTTCCTCCGCCTTTGCGGCGAACCCGCCCGCGGCTCCCGAGCCCGAAGCCCAGCCGACCGTCAAGGCTGCGCCCGCCGACCTCCAGGCACCGGCGCCCGTTGCCGACGTTCAGGATCCCGCGCTCAAGCTTCCCGTCGATCTGACGCCTGCCGACAAGGCGCAGACGGCCGACGAACCGCAGCCGCAGGACGGCAAGCAGGCTCCGCAGCCCGAAAAGGCCGCCCAGCCTGACAAGGCCGGCAAGGCCAAGTAAACACAAGTCAAGCCGACAATTCCAGAGAGAGCGGCGCGCCGAATCCGACGGTGTCGGGTGAAGGCGCGCCGTCGTCACATATGAAGAACGCCTCCAGAATCTCCATCGCCGCCCTCTGCGCGGCCGCCGCCCTCGGTCTCGCGGGTTGCAATTCGCCTTCTTCGGGCACTGCGCCCGAGGTTGCTCCGGTCCAGGTTCAGGCTCAGGATCTCACGCCCATGCAGAAGGCCGCCGGCGTCTACGCGGGCGAACTTCCCTGCGCCGACTGCTCGGGCATCCGCACGACGCTCTACCTGAGGGCCAACGGCGTCTACACGCGCATCTCCGAATGCGTCGGCCGCGACACCTTCGAGGACGGCGGCCAGTGGACGATCGACGAGAAGGGCGTCGTCACGATGACGCCCGCCGTCAAGGGCGGACAGCCTTCGCTCGCTAGGGTTGAGGAGGGTGCCGTGAGGCTTCTCAACGCCGACGGCGATGCCGTCGAGGGGCCGATGGCGGACCTTTATGTCCTCAAAAAGGATCAGTGATATAAACCCTAAGGTCTATGGAACGCCTCCCAGAGGTCGTGTAGACTCATGAGCACGGACCATTGCCCGATCCCTCGGACACGGTCCGTTTTCCCAAGGACATTCCACAGAGACCATATGCAGACATCGAGTCCTCGTCTTGGCCCCAACGCTGCAGGAAGCAGGGGCGCACGCGATAATGCGCACGTCGTCACCCTGATCCAGGAGGCGCTCTGCTCGGGCGACGCACGATGCGTCGTCGAGGCCGTCGAGAAGGCCTGCCGACTCAAGGGCCTGCCCGTGCCTCACGAGCTTTACGGCGAAATGACGCTCGAGTCGCTCATCGCCGTCATGGCCGCGATCGGGCTTGATCTCAGGACCGAGAGACTCAACTGAGAGCCTCCGAAGTTCCTCAACTGCACCGACTTCAGGGCCGACCGCTCTCCGCGCGCCGGCCTTTCTGTTGCTTAAAGACAACGGATTCGCGCACGGACCACTGCGGCAGGGTTTCCGAGCATGATGTCACTTCCGTGGATCACGGACTGTCTCAAAACGCCTCGGCGAGCAGGCGTTCGAGCAAGATGCCCTGAGAGGCGCCCCTGCGGGCGGGGTTCGGCTGGGAGACGCAGCAATATTCTGCAAAGAAAGGGTGATGTTTCTGAACGCCAAGTGATTCCCGTTGTGGCTAGAATGAGTCCATGAGGGAGGAGATTGGTTTCTCCTGCAGGTCTCAAGGCTTCAAACGCATACGCATCGGGAGGTGCCGCATGCTTACACGCAGAAAGCTCATCATGGGTGCCGTCGCAACGGCGCTCGTCGGTCTGGGGGCGACGCCCGCGCTTGCGCGCGACGAGCGTCTTCTCGCCGACATTCTCTACGGGGTTTCCGACGCGCTCGTGCGCGACTACATCCGCGACCGCTACGAGGACGGCCGCTGGGACGGCCACTACTGGTACTACGGCGGACACCGCTACACGCCGCACGAGTACGGCCGCTACTGGGCTGAGGAATATCACCGCCAGCCGCCGAAGAAGCCCAAGAAGCGCAAGAAGCCGCATCCGCATCCCCGCGACTGGGACGATGACGACGATGATGACGACGACCGTCGCCGCCCGCACCACCGTCCGCCGCCCCCGCCTCCACCTCACTGGGGATGACGGGAGCCGAGGGGCCCGATCCTGGCGGACGGGGCCTTCCGGAGACTTCAAGAAGGCAGCGACTCCGACGAGGAGTGCGCTGCCTTTCTCTTGGCCGCCTGTGAAGCGTGAACTTCGTTACGGGGTCCGTCGGGCTCGGGCATGCGGATCGCGCACCTGATAAGATCGACGGACGACAATGCCTTTTCTTTCGGAGACATTCATGACCGAAACCGCCGACGAGGCCCGCAGGCGCCTCGTGCTCGCCGCGCTCATCCTTCCTGTGCTCTGCGCCGCGCCAGTCGTCCCCGCCTTGTCCGCCCGGGCGGCGGAGCCTGAAGCGCCCGATGAGGAAGAGGATGACGAGGAGCCTCGCGAAGATCAGGACGACGAAGAGGAATCTGAGGAGGGGCCCCTCCATGACGACGACGCCGACGAGGACAGCGACGTGAACCACGGGTTCGACGAGAGGGCCGGCGATCGCGGTGACGACCGCAGCGCCGAGCATTGAGCCGCATCTGCGGCAGGATTTGAGAAAAGCCCTTGAGAGGAGTTTTCATGCTTTCGAGACGACGGATCATCATCGCCATGGCGGCCCTGACGGCCGCATCCCCCGCAGCTTCCCTTGCCGCACGAGCGGCGGCTTCGTGCCCGAGGCTTCAGGCTGAACGACGCGCGCCCCTGCAGCAGGACTTCACGCACGCCTGCGGCCGCTGCTGGGACGGGCACCACTGGAGCTGGGGCGGTCATCCGCTGCACGCCCGTCCGGGACGTCTGCTTGAGGCGCGCGAGTCCTGACGAGAGGGCGCAGGGGAGGGCTTTGCAAACAGCTCTTGTCTCCCTAAAACGACTGTGCCGCAGTAAATGTCAGTCTATATCAAGAGTGATGTCCAATTGTTGCGGTCGGTCTTTCCCTGAACGAGTGTTCACTAAAATGGCCTCATTCGAGCAGCAACCGTTGATGACAGGCGGCCGCAGATGCTCAACAGAAGAAAGGTTCTTTTCGGCGCCGCCGCCCTGATGGCCGCGGCCCTTCCCGCGATGCCCGTCATGGCGTCCGACAGCAGGCTTCTCGCCGACATCCTCGCGGGCGTCTCCGACGCCCTGACGCGGGACTACATCCGCAGGCATTATCAGGAAGGCCGCTGGGACGGCAGCCACTGGAACTACGGCGGCCGCCGCTACACGGCCGCCGAGTACGGCCGCTACTGGTCGAAGCACTACGAGGAGCGCCGCGAGCCGAAGAAGCCGTCCGGGCCCGCGAAGCCGCCGCAGCATCCGCAGCAGAAGCCCGGGCCTCAGGCCGGCCGGAATCCTCCGAAGGGACCGGGGCACGACAACGGCAGGCACGAAGGGCGCAAAAACGACGGGAGGCGCGACAACTGGGACGGCCCCCGCTGACTGAACGCTGCATGATGCCTTGATGAGCGGTCGAAAACGGAGAAGTGCAAGGGTGTCTTTACCCTTCTCCAGAAGGGCGGAGCGTGAGCTTCGCCCTTTTTTCGCCTGCGGGAGTAGGAAAGACATTGGAAACCCCGGCTTCATCCGAAGGGTCGGGCGGCGTCTGCGTCAAGAAGCTTCACGAAATGTACGAGACGTGGAATCCTGAACGAGCGTTCAGTAAAATAAGGTCATCAGGTTCCAACAATGATTCCGTCTTCGTGAGGGAAACACCATGCTGACAAGAAGAAAGCTTGTGCTGGGCGCCGCGCTTGCGGTCCTCGTGCCTGCTGCGCCGGCGCTTGCCGCGCCGGATCCGCTCCTCGCCGACATTCTCTACGGCGTCTCCGACGCGCTGATCCGCGACTACATCTACCGCAACTACGAGTACGGCCGCTGGGACGGCAGGTACTGGTGGTACAGAGGCAACCGCTACACGCCCGCCACCTACCGCCGCTTCTGGATCGACGACTACTACAGGCACTATCCGCCGCCTCCGCCTGCGCACCGTCCGCCGCCGGGTCACAGGCCTCCGCCTCCGCCGCACTTCGACGGACCGGGCGGTCGTCCGCCTCCGCCTCTGCGGCCCCCGCACTTTGCGGGCGGAAGGCCTCCCGGAGGACCGGGCCCGAGGCCTCCGCAGCCTCCACACGGTCCGGGCCCGCACCCGCCGCATTTCGGCGGTCCCGGCCACAGGCCGCCGCATGCAGGCGGTCCGGGGCCCCGTCACCCGCACGGCGGCGGTCCGCGTCCGCTTCACTTCGGAGGTCCGGGCGGCAGAGGCCCGGGCGGTCCCGGCGGTCCCCGCTGACGCCGCTGCGCCTCAACCGGTCCCGCACTTCCCATCGGGATGCGGGCCCGAGCCCCATCCACGGACTCCCGACGGTCTCGATTCAGGTTCCCGTATTCGGATTGACAAACGTTCGGTGGCGAACTATCATTCTCGCCATGGAGGGGTGAAATGGCAGGCTGGTCATCCACAATGGCTGCCGAAACCTCCTCCTCAGACTGGAGACGGGTCCATTTGAGCCGTCTTTTTTCAGAAACATATGGTTCGACGACGAACGAATATTTCAACAAAGGACAATCATCATGACCGAAAACTTCCGCAGGATTTCGCTCGAATGCGCTCCGCGCACGGAGCTCCACGACGCCCTCGGCCTCACGGGCTGCGAGGTCTCCGTGAACGCGCTGCCCGCAGGCGCGGCCGTTCCGTTCGTGCACCGGCACGTGAAGAACGAGGAGGTCTACGGCGTCCTCGAAGGCAGGGGCGAACTCTACATTGACGGCGAAGTGGTCGAGCTCAAGGCGGGCGACTGGTTCCGCATCTCGCCCGAAGGCCGCCGCGCCATCCGCGCCGCCGCCGATCAGGGCATCCGCTTCGTCTGCATCCAGACGAAGGCGGGGAGCCTCGAAGGATTCACCAACGACGACGGCGTCGCCTGCGACGAAAAGGCGCCCTGGCTCTGAGCCCGCTCAAATTCACCTTCGCGGCCGTCCGTGTACGCATCCTTTCCTGGCTGCGCGTGCGGACGGCCTTCTTCGTCTTCCTTCTGCCGTCTTCCGTTCGCGCCGGCCCCATCGGCAATTTCCCGAGGACGCCTTTTCTTAGCCTATCCTTAAGCTCCGGAGTGTCGTATAGTGTTGACACGCGCTCCGGGACCAGACGGGGCGTCGCCGAAACAAGAATCAAAAAGCCTCTTCGCATTGTTACGTGCTAAGTGTACCCCTTAAGTGGTAGCGGTCGTCTCCTTGGCTTGCCCCTTTTTACGCGGTCGAGGAGGACCGTAGCATACAGCTGATGAAAAGCCAGCTGCTGCGCTCCCTCAGCGCTGCCCGGCTACCGTCGCCTGACGGGTCAAGGGGGCGAGGCATTTAATGGGGTGGCCGTTCGTAGAACGGACGGGGCTCCCCGTTCATTGCCGAAGAACCCTTGACGCGCTATCTGTTGCGCCATAATCGCGGGCTTGCCCGCCCACAGCATGTGGGCGGGTTGCCAAGCGGCGAGCGCAAGAATATACGTTGATCAGACATACCTCTTTAGGGGGGCATTAACGCGTAAATTTACGAAGTGCCTTTTTTGGGTACAACTCCCTCTGGAGGGCGCGCCCATGCGCGTCCTCCATCCAATACGTGGCGAAGCCACACCACTAAATTTGTAAAGTCGGATTACGGAATCGAGAAGGCTTTCATATGACAAGCAGCTGCCTGCCAGGGTTTGGTTCCCCATTATCTTCGTAAGCGGAGCGCCTGGTAAGTCGCTCGAAAGACCTCGTCGACTTGCGCACAACAAGCTTTCATCAGGCTCTGGCTCTATTTCCTTCCTTTTTGAGCGCGCACTGCGCGCCTGTAACTCATTCAGACTCCTACCAGAAGAAACCTGCTGCAACTCATTCGAAGTTGAAGAAAGGGCTTCACTGAAATACATCCGCGGTCAGGAGGCATTCATTCCTAGACCTCCGCCGACATAGTGAGATTCGGGGCAATAGAGGTGCTTTATAACCTACGCGTAATTATCGCGATCTATGCGATATCACAGTTTGTTTCTCAGCATCACTCTATTGCGTTGAGCACGATTCGTCACTAGTAGTTGCCTTCGTAGTCCTTGGCGGGAATTGGCCGATGATCGCTCTGTGCGATATGTACCTTTAACAGCTTAGTATAGGTGTGTAATCGACCTTGTCTTTCATCAGACGATAAATGATTCGAGCTAACTTGGCTGCGATGGCGCAGACAATGACGCCATGTTTCTTTC
>ENA-UERX01000500-UERX01000500.1-human-gut-metagenome-genome-assembly--contig:-NODE-500-length-29185-cov-6.590044_pt1 | contig 29185 bp, 28 predicted proteins | sample MGYA00242992_ERZ507993 | MGnify/ENA primary metagenome ERZ507993 (study PRJEB26167, sample SAMN06115487) | human gut metagenome | host: Homo sapiens | place: China:Chongqing | collected 2015-04-10... | reverse complement strand
AAATCAGTTCGGGTAGCTGGTCATGTCGGCGCCGACCTGGCGCATCACACGCGAAAACTGGCCAGATTACGCACAGATCATGAGAAAAAGAGCGGATTAATGCATGAACCCGACCCGTTTTGGTGCATCCGGTTTGCCGCCGTCCGCTCAGGCTTCACGCCAGGCAAAAAACTGTTAGGCTGGTAGCCACTTTTACGTTCCGCTAGTGGCCACTATGTACAACATCGACGACTATGATCTGAAAATACTTACCCTGCTGCAGGCCAATGGCCGTTTAACCAATCAGGAGCTGAGCGAGCTTATCGGCCTGTCCGCTTCCCAGTGTTCGCGCCGCCGTATCGCCCTTGAACAGGCACAGCTTATCCTCGGCTACCATGCGCGTCTGGCGCCGGATGCAGCCGGGCAGGAGATGCTTGGCCTGATTGAGGTGCGTCTGCTGAATCACACCCCGCAATGCGTGGAGAGCTTTCATCAGATGCTCAGTGAAGTGGACGCCATTCTGGACGCCTGGAAAACCACCGGCGACGCCGATTATCTGCTGCGGGTAACGGTCCCGGACCTGCCCGGTCTGAGCCATTTGATCAGCCATATTCTGGCGCAAAACAAAGGGGTGGCCCATCTGAAAACCGCCGTCGTGCTCAACCGCCTTAAAGAGAACGGCCAGCTGATGCCGGGCACGACCCCGCTGCGCTGAACCGGGGCACAGTGCCCTGCGCTGGTGCAGACGCGGGGCCAGACAATGCGCGACAAGCGGCAAATTCGCACAATTCACGCATTCGGAAACCATAAAACGCACGACCCGTGCAATTTCCTCTTCCTGTCAGAACAACAGGTTAGGCTAAACCACGGCTATTTTTTCCGCAAACGCTCGCCAGGGCACGCTCCTCTGGTGCGATTTTTGCAAACAAGAGCTTATCCTTGTTAACGAAAAGATAGTGCTTATTTATGGATAACGTCCTTTCCCCTGAAAAACTGACCCACACCTGGCTGGAGGATGCCCTGGCGCTGCTGTTCGGCACGCTGATGATCTCCTTTGGCATTATCCTCTTTCGCCAGGCTGGCGCCCTGACCGGCGGGACGGCGGGCATGGCCTTTCTGATCCACTACGCCACCCACTTGCCGTTCGGCGTGGTTTTCTTCGCCATTAATCTGCCCTTCTACTGGCTCTCCGTCCGGCGGATGGGCGCCGCCTTCACGCTGAAAACCTTCTGCGCGGTCGGACTGGTGTCGCTGTTCTCCGACCTGCACGGCTACTTTATCCATGTCGATCGCCTGAACCCCTATTACGCCACCCTCTTCGGCAACATCATGGTCGGCATCGGCTTTGTGGTGCTGTTCCGCCATAAAGCGAGTCTCGGCGGCGTCAATATTCTGGCCCTCTATCTGCAGGATAAAAGCGGCATCCGCGCCGGTAAATTCCAGATGGTAGTGGACGCCTGCATCGTCACCGCCTCGCTGTGGGTGGTTAGCCTGCCGATGCTGCTGGTCTCTGTCCTCGGCGCCGTGATTTTGAATTCGATTATCGCCATGAACCACCGCCCCGGACGCTATGCGGTGTAATGGCTTCACCTTTAACGGTCATTTCAGGAGTAACCACTGTGTTCCAGAACGTTGACGCCTACGCGGGCGATCCTATCCTGTCCCTGATGGAAGCCTTTCAACAGGATCCCCGGGCAGACAAAGTTAACCTCAGCATCGGGCTGTACTATAACGAGCAGGCCATCATTCCTCAGCTGGAGGCGGTCCGTCAGGCCGCTGACCGGCTGCAGAGCCAGTTGCAAAAGGCCAGCCTCTATCTGCCGATGGAGGGACTGGCGCCCTATCGCCGCGCCGTCCAGACCCTGCTGTTTGGCGAACATCATCCGGCGTTGCGTGCCGGACGCATCGCCACCATCCAGACGCTGGGCGGCTCCGGCGCGCTGAAGGTGGGCGCAGATTTCCTCAAGCGCTACTTCCCCGACTCCGCGGTCTGGGTCAGCGATCCGACCTGGGAGAACCATGTGGCCATCTTTGCCGGGGCGGGCTTCGAGGTGCATACCTATCCCTGGTTCGACAGGGCCACCCGCGGGGTCAATTTCCCCGCCATGCTTGCCGCCCTCCAGCAGCTCCCGCCGCGCAGCATCGTGCTGCTCCATCCTTGCTGCCATAATCCGACGGGGGCCGATCTCACCCCCGAGCAGTGGGATCGGGTGATTGAGGTGGTGATCGTCCGGGAGCTGATCCCGTTCCTCGATATTGCCTACCAGGGCTTTGGCCGCGGGCTGGATGAAGATGCCTATGCCATTCGCGCCATCGCCAGCGCCGGGCTGACGGCGCTGGTCAGCAACTCGTTCTCGAAGATTTTTTCGCTGTACGGCGAGCGCGTCGGCGGCCTGTCGGTGGTCTGTGACAACGCCGATGCCGCCGGGCGCGTGCTGGGCCAGTTGAAAGCCACCGTGCGCCGCAACTACTCCAGCCCGCCGGGGTTTGGCGCCCAGGTGGTGTCGCAGGTGCTCAACGATCCCGAGCTGAATGCCCTGTGGCAGGAAGAAGTGGAGGCCATGCGCACCCGCATCAGCGCCATGCGCGTCGCGCTGGTGAAGGCCCTGCAGGCAGCCCTGCCGGCGGGGGATTTTTCCTATCTGCTGACCCAGCGCGGCATGTTCAGTTACACCGGCTTTAGCGCCGATCAGGTAGACGTTCTGCGTCAAGAGCATGGCATCTATCTGATCGCCAGCGGTCGGGTCTGCGTGGCCGGGCTCAACCACGGCAATATTGCGCGGGTAGCCAGCGCCTTCGCCGCGGTCTGCGCACGCTAGTCGGGTCAACCCCGGCGCGGTAGAGCGATTAATCGCGACGCAGCCGGCGAGCCAGGCGGGTCCCCAGCGTCTGAATAAGCTGGACAATAACAATCAGCACCAGGGCGGTGGTGAGAGTGGCAAAGGCGTCGAAACGCTGATAGCCGTAGGTGATCGCCAGGTCGCCGATCCCGCCGCCGCCCACTGTACCCGCCATGGCGGTGGCGCCGAGCAGACCGATGGTCGCCGTGGTAAGGGCCAGAATCAGCGACGCTGCCGCCTCCGGCAGCATAAAATGCCAGACCGTCTGCAGGGGGGTCGCGCCCATCGCATCCGCGGCTTCGAGGATCCCCTCATCCACCTCCAGCAGTGAGCTCTCCACCAGCCGGGCAATGTAGGGGGCGACAAAAACGATCAGTGGCACGATGGCCCCCGCGGTGCCGATAGTGGTGCCCACCAGCAGTCGGGTAAAGGGCAGGATCACAATCAGCAAAATGATAAACGGCAGCGAACGCAGCACGTTAATCAGCGGATTCAGCGCCTGATGCACCACCGGGTTGGCCACGATGCCGCCGGGACGGCAAACCACCAGCACAATCCCCAGTGGGACGCCGATCAGCGCGCCAAAGCCCAGCGAGACGGCGACCATAATCAGCGTGTCATGCAGCGCCAGCAGAAACTGATCCCCGGTGATGGCGGTATCAATAAGATCAAACATGGGTGATTTTCACTCCTGCATCGACCAGATGGGTGATGGCGCGGTCGGTTTCGTCAGGCTCGCCGAGAAGCTGCACAATCATAAATCCCAGAATCCGACCCTGAACTTCAGACATGCTGGCAAACAGGATATTCACCTCGACAGCATACTCGCGGATCAGGTGGTTAATAATCGGCTGCTGCGCCGTCGCGCCGACAAATTCGAGGCGTAAAGCCCGGGCGCCGTTATCGCGCTGCAGGAACGACGCCACCCGCTGCGGCAGGCGGTCGTGCACCACCGACTGCACGAAACTGGCAGTGACCGGATGCTGCGGCTGAGCAAAGAGATCAAAAACCGCCCCCTGTTCAACGATACGGCCCGCCTGCATCACCGCCACCTTGTGACAGATTTTCTGGATCACCGACATCTCATGGGTGATCAGTACGATGGTGATGCCATACCGACGATTAATCTCCTGCAAAAGCAGTAAGATCTGCACCGTAGTGTGGGGGTCGAGCGCCGAGGTGGCTTCATCGCACAGAAGGACCGACGGGTTGGTGGCCAGCGCCCGGGCAATACCGACACGCTGCTTTTGTCCGCCCGACAGCTCATTAGGGTAGCTGTGGATTTTGTCGCTCAGATCGACGAACGCCAGCAGTTCCGCCACCCGCGCCTGGATAAAGGCCTTGTCGCGCCCCTGTAAAATAAGCGGGATGGCGATGTTATGAAAAACGGTTTTCGAATTCAGCAGATTAAAATTCTGAAAGATCATGCCGATATCTTTTTTGATGGCCTGCAGGCGCTGGCCGCTGCAGTCCTGTAGCGGCTCGCCGTTTAACAGTACCTCGCCCTCGCCAGGCGTTTCCAGACGATTAATCAGCCGTAATAAGGTGCTTTTTCCTGCCCCGCTGTAGCCAATAATGCCAAAAATATCGCCTCGCTCAATGCTGAGATTAATATCCTGCAAGGCCAGAATCGGATGTCCTTTCCTGGAAAAGCTTTTACTGACGTGGCGAAATTCTATCATCGCGTTATTCATTTTAAATAGTCAGGCAGCAGGTAACCATCATACTGCGGATGGCTGAGAATATATTTTTTGAACTCGGCCGAGTGGTAGCCATCGATAATATCTTTGGCAAACTGCGCCTTCTGATTTTTACCGGCGACGGTCACGACATTAATAAAATGGCTGGTGGCTGCTTCCAGCTTTAAGGCCGAGGTCAGGGACATACCGCTGGAGACGGCAAAATTACCCTGAATCAGGCCATAGTCGACGTCCGGCAGAGCGCGAACCTGCTGGGCATTATCCATCTCTTTTAGGACAATTTTGTAAGGATTATCTACGATGTTACGCTGCGAAAAAGTGGCCGGATCGCTGTCTGGTTTAATTTTCACCCAGCCAAGGCTCTCCAGCACCAGTACCGCGCGATATTCATTTGACGGCTGGTTTGGTACCGACACGACGGTGCCCGCCGCCGGGGTCCCCAGGGTGGTCAGTTTCCCACCATACAGCCCCATCGGCGGCGTGGGGACCTGCACAATGCCCACGTTATCGATCCCCAGCCGCTCATTAATTGCTTTCAGATATACCGGATGCTGCATAATATTCGCTTCGATATCGCCGCGGGCTACCGCGTCATTCACCTGAATACCGTCGCTGAAATCCTTATATTCGATTTTATACCCTTTACTCAATAAATAGGGCGCGACGCCTTTCTCAAATTGTTCTTTATACGGCCCGGGGTTAAAGCCGACGCGGATAAGATGAGCGTCGGCGGCGGCATAAAAAGAGGTGGCCGACAACAGGGCGAAAGCGATCCCGCGCGCAACTGACTTGTTCATAAGGTATTTTCCTGGAGGGTTGGCGATATTGAACGATTAAATCACAGCCGACTGTGGGTTGTAAGCCAGAACGCCGAATTTCCTTTTGCTAATTCCTCATTAACTTTTGCTATACCGACATATCTTAAAAACAAGAATCTTTTGCGTATATTGTTATTTAGCCAGCCGCTATAAATCCCTTAAAGATGGTTAATTATTCATGATTTAAACCGGGAATGTTATGCCTGATTTTACTGCTTCGCCGCTGGTGGACGCCCTGGAAGAGAATCTGTTCAGCCTGCTGGAAAAACTGGCCGCGGAGGTCAACACCGAAGCGCTGCCGCTGATCGATCTTTCCAGCGGCAGTCCGGATCAACCCACCCCGCCGGAAGTGATCGACTCGCTGCAGAGCGCTATTCATCGTCGTGAAAACCATGGCTACCCGTCGTTCTGGGGCAAACCACAGGTCCGCGAGGCGATCGCCCGGTTCTATCGCCGGCAGTATGATGTGGAACTCGATCCGCACAGCGAAGTCGCCGTGTTTCAGGGGTCGCATATCGGTATAGGCGGCATCCCGCGGGCGCTGCTCAGCCCCGGGCAATACCTCATCTCCACCGATCCCTGCTATCCGATTTACCGCTCGGCGGCGCTGCAGTCCCAGGCGGCGTTTTATGGCCTGCCGCTCAGGGCGGAGAACCATTTCCTGCCGGATTTTAACGATCTTCCCCGGGAAGTCGCTGACAAGGCCGGGCTGGTGGTGCTTAACTATCCGCATAATCCAACCGGCGCCCTCGCCACGCCGGCGCTGTTCGCCAGCGCGCTGCAGTTTGCTCGTCGTCACCAGGTGCCGATCCTCCATGATTTTGCCTATGCGGCCATCGGCAGCGCGGCCAGCGATGCGCCGCTGAGCCTCTTCTCCCAGCCCGACGCGAAAGCATGGGGAGTGGAAACCTATACTTTTTCCAAGACCTTTAATATGGCCGGCTGGCGCTTCGGCTTCGCGGTCGGCAACGCCTCGATTATCCGGGCGTTTAAAAAGCTGCACACCCATAGCTACAGTACGGTGTTTGGCGCGATTCAGGATGCGGCGATCGCCGCGCTCAACCTGCCGGCCGAACGGATTACGCAGCTGACGGCGGTCTATCATCAACGTCGGGAGTGGGTTCTGCGTCGACTAGCCGCGCTGCGCTGGCCGGCGCGTGACGCACAAGGCACTTTCTTCCTCTGGCTCGGCGTGCCGCCCGGCTACCGTTCGCAGGAGTTTGCCCGCCTGCTGCTGCAGGAAGCGCATATTCTGGTGGCGCCGGGCACGGGTTTTGGCGCAGGGGGAGAAGGATTTATTCGCATCAGCCTGACCGCAGGGGACGAGGCGCTGAGCAACGCGCTGGACCGTCTTGCCCGGCTGGCGCTGTTTTAGTCCGCCGCCGGGAGAAGCAAAAACGCAACCCTGGCCGTCGGGGATTACCCGGCTGACGAGTCCATCACCGACAGCACGATTTTGCCCTCAAGATGCCCCTGCGCTGCTCGCTCATGCGCCATCTGCGCCTGCGCAAGGGGGAAAACGCTGTCAATTGCAACCCGGATGATCCCGGCGTCCAGCAGGTCGGCAAGCCGGGCGAGCTGCGCGCCGCTGGAGCGTACCTGGGTGGTGGAGACCGTCACTCCGCGCTGTCGCGCCTCTTCCGCCCCGGCAAAGCCGAGCGGAAAGATCGGGTACAGCGCGCCGCCGGGTCGCAGGGTACGCAAAAAACGGCCGCTGGCCGGCCCGCCCGGCGCATCAATGACCAGATCCAGGTCACGCACCGTCTCCTCCACTGCGGTGGTTGTATAGTCGATAACGCTATCGGCGCCGAGCTGACGTAAAAAGGCTTCATGGCGGCCCGCGGCGACGGCAATCACCTCGGCGCCCTGCCACTTCGCCAGCTGCACGGCGAAATGACCGACTCCCCCTGCCGCGCCGTTGACCAGGACGCGTTTACCCGCCAGCGGCACCGGCCGATGCGGCCCCGGCTGCAGCGGATTCGCCACCTCATGCCCGGGATCGATCATGAACTGCCAGGCGGTGAGGAGCGACATCGGCACCGCGGCAGCCTGCTGATGGATCAGGGTTAGGGGTTTGCGAGCGAGGTCGCTGACCGGCACGCTAACGTACTCGGCGTAAGCGCGGCTGCCCCCTGCCGCCCCTTCGGGAAAACGCGCCATAGCATACACTTCGTCGCCGACCGCCACCTCCCGGACGTCATCCGCCCGCGCCACCACCACCCCGGAGAGATCGGTCCCGAGGATCAAGGGAAAGCGGACCTCGGGCCGCCACTCCGGGGGCAGCTGTTGATAGCCATCGCGCAGATAGCTGTCCGGCGGGTTCACGCCCACCGCGTGCACCTGCACCAGCACCTCGCCGGCCTGCAGCACCGGCATGGGCGCATCCTCATAGCTCAGGACTTCCGGCCCGCCAAAGGCGTGCTGTTGAACAGCCTTCATCATCTGCGTCGACATCGCTTTCTCCTCATATGGAAATGCGTTATATTTAACGGAGCACTGTTCCGAATATATGGAGCAGTGCTCCGATTGTCAAGGAACGCCAATGAGAGCTGATGCCAGAAAAAATTATGACCTGTTGATCGAGGTGGCCCGGGACGTCTTTGTGGAGCAAGGCGCTGAGGCCTCGCTGCGCGATATCGCCCGCCGGGCGGGCGTCGGAATGGGAACCCTCTATCGCCACTTTCCCAACCGCGACAGCCTGCTGGAAGCCCTGCTCCGCAGCCGCTTTGCGGCGCTAACCGCCCGGGCTGAGTCGCTTCTGCTCGCCGCCGATCCTGCCGCGGCGCTGCTGGAGTGGCTGGCCGAGAGCGTGGCGTTTACCCATCAGCATCGCGGGATCATCGCCCCGCTGATGAGCGCCATCGACGATCCTGAGTCCGCCCTGCACAGCGCCTGCGTTGCCCTGCGCGCCGCCGGTACGTCGCTGCTTACCCGCGCGCAGCAGGCCGGGCTGGCACGGCCAGATCTCAGCGGAGAGGAGCTGTTCGATCTGATCGCCGCGCTTGCCTGGCTGCGGGAGCAACCGTCCCATGCCCCGCGCGCAGAGCGGATTTTAGCGGTGCTGGCCGACGCGATCCTGACTGCCGGCTAGCGGCGGCCGGTCACCGACGAGACAGCGCGCCTGGCGGGTAACCAGAACACCAGCCTTTAACGATCAAACGCCCAGCGAGCCCCGCTGGTCAGCGCCCGCTCGAAGGCGGGACGGCCGGGGCCTGCCAGCCAGCCGGCGAAGGTGTGCAGCTGCGGGTGCAGCTGGCGCAGGGCGTCGAGGTCGGCGTGCCCGGCCAGCCGCCCGTCGTCCACCAGCCCGGTCAGCTTGTGCAGAAAAGGACTGGCGGCCAGCACCTCGTCGGAAAATCGCGAATAGGGGATCGGCCGTCCCGCCGCCGCGGAGAATAACAACTCCAGCTGACGACCGGTCACGCTGTCGCTGGCGATCTCGAACGTCTTGCCGGCAAACCGCGCCGGCGCGGCAAAAACCGCCGCGACAAGATGGCCGATATCCTCCACCGCCAGCACCTGCATTCTCCCCTCCGGCAACATAAAAAATTGAAAACGACCTTCATCAAGGCCAAAACCAGGCATCACCAGCAGCTCCATAAAGGTGGCGGGCCGCACGATGGTCGCCGCCAGCGGCAGGCGGCGAATATGCCGTTCAATTTCCGCTTTGGTGTCATAATGCGCTACGCCGGTCGGCGTCTCCCCCGTCGCGCTGCCGGAGCTGTACACCAGATGCTTCACCCCGCACTCGACGGCGAGATCGGCGATGGTTATCCCGTAGCGTACCTCCTGCTCATCGGTCACCGTCCCTCCCGGCGAACTGGGCTGGACGCTGAAGACGCCGTCGACCCCGGCCATCGCCGACCGCATTGCCGCCCGGTCTTCAAAGGTACCCACGACCAGCTCGGCTCCCCGCGCCGCCAGCGCAGCGGCCCCGGCGGAGAAAGGATCCCTGACCAGCGCCCGAACCCGCCAGCCGCGGTGCAGCAGCGCCCGCGCCACCGAGCCGCCCTGCTGACCGGTGGCGCCAAAAACCAACACGCTTTGCGCATTATTCATCACTGTTCCCCTTATCTGCAGCCTGTTTCCCGGCCTCTCGCCAGCGATAGTCACCTTGCTTATCCTTCTCCAGCCAGCCGCAGGAAGGCCCGGCAAAATGCCCGGTGAACCATTGAGCATGATGGCTTGCCCCCCACGCCATCATCTCCCGTCGCGAGACTTCCGCCTGCCGGGGATCGCCGCAGAACGCTGAATTCCACTGCGGATGGGCAAACTGGATCGGGGAATGCAGAAGATCGCCGGAGAAACAGGCGTAGTCATCTCCGGCGGCGAGGACCAGCGCGGCATGGTCCGGACTGTGGCCGGGGGTGGGAATAAAGTCGATCCGACCGCCGACCCGCGGCCGGGTCGCCACATCGACGGTCTCCAGCTGGCCGGCCTCAATCACCGGCAGCAGGCTGTCAAGCCACAGCGCCCGGTAGCGTTCGCTGTTTTTCACCCGCGACAGCTCTTTTGCCGAGCACAGATAGCGGGCGTTGGGAAACAGCGGCACCCAGCGATCGTCCTGCCAGACGGTATTCCATCCGACATGGTCGGTATGCAGGTGAGTCAGTAGCACCAGGGTCACGTCCTCCGGGTTCACCCCCGCGGCGCGGAGATTCTCCAGATACGGCGTGTTAAGTTGATGATAGAGCGGATTGCCCCCGCGCTCCCGACCATTGCCGGTGGCGGTATCGATAACAATCAGATCGTAGGGGGTCTGCACCACCCAGCTGTGGATTGACAGCGCAATCGGCTGAATAACGGCCTCCGCCTCCGCTACCGGGAACGCCTCTGGATAGAGCGCTGCCGGCTGCAGGGAAATCTCGCGCTCCGGCACTTTGAAAATCAGGCTATCGCCTGTCTGGTAAGTTTGCATCACTCCCTCCGCGCGCATTGCGCTGGTTGATTTATCGGGGTGATATTCACTATGCTGCCGGGATAACCCACATTCAAATTGATTATCATAATGAACAAAATCATTGAAAATGATTTTAGTCGTATCGATCTGAATCTGTTGACAGTCTTGATGGTGCTGTACCGCGAAGGTAGCGTCACCCGCACCGCAGAGGTACTGCATCTTGGCCAGCCGGCTATCAGCGGGGCGCTGAAACGGCTGCGCGAGATGTTTGACGACCCGCTGTTCGTCCGCAGCGCCAGAGGCATGCTGCCGACGCCGCGGGCGCAAGCGCTGATGACCGACCTGCAGCCGCTGATGGAAAACCTTCATTCGGCGATGTTTGGCGCCGGAGAGTTCGTCCCGGCGCGCGCGCAGCAGCTTTTTCGCATCGGCCTCAGCGACTGGAGCGAACACTGGCTGATGCCCCCGCTGTTACCCGGGCTGATGCAGGAGGCGCCCGGAGTCTCACTGCAGTCGATAGCCGCCGACCCCTTCCAGGTTCGCCAGTTGCTGGAGGAGGAGCGCATTGATGTCGCGGTGTCTGTCAACAAACAGAGCCGCGGGGAGGTGGTCAGCGAGCCAGTGATGACCATGGGAGTCACCACCCTGTGGTCGCCGCAGCAGATCCCCTGCCGCGGGCCGCTGTCGGTGAGCGACTTTGTCGCCTGGGAACACGTGATGGTGGCCTATCGCGAAACCGGCCACGGTGAAATTGACCGCCAGCTCGCCAGCCAGGGACTCGCGCGGCGCGTGCGCTTTGCCACGCAGAATTTCTCCACCTTTCCCCTGCTGCTGACCACCCTGCCGCTGTTCGCCACCGTCCCGCAGGGGCTGGCGCAGCGCTGGCAGGCGCAGTATGCGCTGCGCGCGGACGCTCCGCCGGTAGCGTATCCGGAATTTACGCTGTGCATTTTGCGGCACAAACGGAGGGCGCAGGATCCGGCGCTGAACTGGCTGGTGACGATGTTAAAACAGGCCATGCGCGGCCAATAACCGGGCCGATGCCCCGGCATCAGGCCTCGCTGTGCGGGGGTTGCAGCACACGCCTGCTCCAGTCATAAAACGCGCGCACCGCCGGCGGCAGATAGCGGTTTTGCGGATAGACCAGCGACAAGGGAAGATCAGAAGCGGCCTGCTCCAGACAGGCGACCAGCGCCCCGCTCTGCAGATAAGGTTGCGCCAGATAGCTGGCGACGCGGATCAGGCCCAGCCCCTGAATGCCAGCCTGAATGTAGGCATCGGTATCGTCGACCACCAGCGTCTCCCGCATGCGGATCGCGCAGTCGCCTTCATCGAGGGAGAAAAGCCAGTCGATGGTCCGCCCGGTACGGTGATTCAGGTAGCCCACCGCCCGATGCTGGTGCAGTTCGTCGATGCTCTGCGGCCGGCCGTGGGCCGCGAGCCAGGCCGGCGAGGCGAGGACCATCCAGCGGTAGCGGGCCAGAGGACGCGCCACCAGGGTGGTGGAATCTTCGATCCGCCCGGTACGGATCACGCAGTCGAATCCCTCCTGAATAATATCTTCCACGTTGTCGCTTGAGCAGAGGATCAGCTCCAGGTCGGGATACTGCTGCAAAAACTCGCCGATCCTCGGCAGAATGCAGTGGCGGGCAAGGGATTGCGGCATCCCTACCTTGAACCGCCCGGCGGGCTGAGCCGAGCGCCCGGGAAAGGAGGCTTCCATCGCCGCCATCTCGGCCAGCAGCCTTTTACACTCCTCATAATACCGGCGACCCTCCGCCGTCACGCTGAGCTTGCGGGTGGTGCGCTGGAGAAGCTGCGCCCCGAGCCAGGCTTCCAGCTCCTTCACCACCCGCGATACCGTGGAGCGCGGCTGCCCGAGCACCTCCGCCGCGCGGGCGAAGCTGTGGGCATCCACGACCGCAACATAGACCTGCATGGCATCCAGTTTGTCCATTTCGTTACCCCCCCGGCGCTCATTATCCCATTATTACGAACAGTCTAACCCGAAACGCTGTACTTATCGAATGTCGACCGTCCCCCTACACTGAGCCTGTAGCCCATCAACACAAGGCTTAACTGAGCAAGGAGTTAAAATGAAAACTGATAATCTTAATCATGCGGAAAAGGTATTGGTGCTGGGAGCGGGACAACTGGGCGCCGCCGTTCTTGATGCGCTGGTGCCTGCGGTAATCGAGCGCCAGGGCACGGTCTCGGTCATCGTCTCGCCGGCGGCCTGGGATGAAGCCGGCCAGCTGCGGTCGGCAAACCATCAGGCGCTGGCCGACGCCGGAGCCACCTTCCTCGCCGTCGACATCGCCGGTAGCGCCATGGAGACGCTGGCCGATCAGTTTCGTGGATTCACCACCGTGATTAACTGCATGGGGTTTGTCGCCGGTCCGGGGACACAGCTGAAAATTACCCGCGCGGTGCTGGCGGCCGGGGTACCCCGCTATTTTCCCTGGCAGTTTGGCGTCAATTACGATGTGGTAGGCAAAGGCAGCGGTCAGCCGGTCTGGGACGAGCAGTACGATGTCCGGACCCTGCTGCGCGCGCAGCGGGCCACGGAGTGGGTCATTGTCTCCACCGGGATGTTTACCAGCTTTCTCTTCGAACCAGACTTCGATGTAGTGAATTTATCCAACCGAACCCTTCACGCCCTTGGCAGCTGGGATACCCAGGTGACCGTCACCTCACCGGCGGATATTGGCCGCCTGACCACGGCGATTTATCTGCATCAGCCGCGGATCGTCAACGAGGTGGTGTTTGTTGCCGGCGAAACGACCTCTTACCGGCAGTTGGCGGATACCGTCGAGCGCGTAACGCAGCAGACGTTCAGCAAAGCCGTCCACACCCTGCCCGCCCTGCTGGAGCAGCTGCGGACAGACCCGGATGACGCCATGCTGCGCTATCGCGCCGCCTTCGCCCGGGGGGATGGCGTGTGGTGGCCGATGGGCGACACCTGGAATGCCCGCCACCAGCTGCCGACCCAGGACATTGCCGGCTGGCTGCAGACCGCGCGCTGATTTTCTCTCACAGGACAGAATGACGATGAACAAGTTAATTCCACTGATCGTATTGAGTTGTCTGCTGCCCCTGGCGGCAAATGCCAGAACCATCACCGCCACCGGCGATACCCTGGACCATGCGGAGAGCAAAATCCGCCAGCAGGCCGCCCGCGAGGGCGCGACTACCTATCGCATCACTGAAGCGCGAATGGGCAACAAAGTGCATATCACGGCGAAAATCGCGGACTAAAGCACCGGCGTCAGGCTCAGGGATGAGCTGCCGGCAGCCCGCGCGCCAGGTCAGGCGCTCATTTTTTCCCGTCGACGATCGCGGCCCGGCGGCGCGCCATACAGGCGAGCGTATTCCCGGGTGAACTGCGACACGCTGATATAGCCCACCTCCCCGGCAGCCTGCGCAATACTCATCCCTTCCGCCAGCATCAGGCGGCGGGCGTGGATCAGGCGCAACTGCTTCTGAAACTGCAGCGGCGACAGCGTGGTCATGGCGCGGAAATGACGGTGAAAGACAGAGACGCTCATCCCGGCGGCGTCGGCCAGCGCGTCGACGCTGACTGGCTGCATAAAATCCCGGCGCAGCATCGCCACCGCCCGACGGATCCGCGCCGAATGGCTGTCTACGGCGCCCAGCGCCCGGATGGCCGGCCCATGGACACTCTGCAACAGCCAGTAATGTAGCTCCCGCCGCAGACCTTCCCCCAGCACCGCCAGCGCCCCCGGTTGATCAAACAGCCTTGCCAGCCGGTAAGCGGCATCCGTCACATCGGCGTTCATCGGTTCGATACCAACGCGGGGCGCCTCATCCGGCCCTGACGGCCCGGCCTCCTGCAGCTCGCGCAGGATAGCCAGGTCCAGCTCCAGCACCAGCGCGTAATAGGGAAAACGCTGACTGGCCTCGGTGATCAGGCTGGTAGTGGGAACATCCGCGGCGATCACCATCGCCTCGCCCGGGCCATAGTCAAAGCTTGCCAGGCCGGTGGTCACGCTCTTACGCCCCTGGAGCAGCATGGCCACCAGCGGCCTGGCGATAGCCGCCTGCAGGTCACCAGGATGCAGGGCCCGCACCAGAGTAATACCGGGAACCGGGGTAACTGCCACCCCGCTGCTATCGACATGAGCATCGGCAAACCGGCGGCAGAGATCGAACAGAGCGTCGCGCATAAGATCCTTTCAGGCAAGTTTTAAAGCCTGAGTATGCGCTATTTCCCGGCAAAAGGGAGTGAACGGAGAGAAATGGGCAAAAAATAACAAGGATTGGGCAACCCGGCCCGGTGAGCCTCTCCTATTGTAAGGACTCCACATACCAGAGAGGACCGAACATGACTAAAATTGCACTTATTACCGGCGCCAACCGCGGCCTTGGCCGTCAGACTGCACTGGATATCGCCCGCCAGGGTGGGGATGTCATCGTCACCTACCGCGGCAGTCTCGAACAGGCGGAAGCGGTGGTCGCCGACATCCGCGCCCTGGGCCGCAAGGCCATCGCCCTACCGCTGGATATGGCGCAAACCGCCAGCTTCCCGGCCTTCGCCGACAGCCTCGGCAGCGCGCTGGCCAGCGTCTGGGGGCGGGCCACTTTCGACCACCTGATCAATAACGCAGGGCACGGCGAATTCGCCCCGCTGGCCGAAACGCGCGAAGCGCAGTTCGACGGGCTGTTTAACGTCCACGTTAAGGGGGTATTTTTCCTCGTACAAACCCTGCTGCCGCTGCTGGCAGACGGCGGGCGGATCGTTAACTTTTCCTCCGGGCTGACCCGCGTCTCCTATCCTGGCTTCTCCGCCTACGCCGCCGCCAAAGCGGCTGTGGAGATGCTGAGCGTGTACATGGCCCGCGAGCTGGGCGGGCGCGGCATAACCGTCAATACCATCGCCCCCGGCGCTATCGCCACCGATTTTGGCGGTGGGCTGGTGCGGGACGACGCAGAGGTAAACGCGCAGTTTGCCGCCATGACGGCGCTGGGACGGGTGGGCGTTCCCGAGGATATTGGGCCGATGATCGCCAGCCTGCTACGCGACGATAACCGCTGGGTAACCGCCCAGCGGATCGAGGTGTCGGGCGGACAAACCATCTGACGACTCAGGCTGGCAGGATGCGCTCCAGCGCCAGGCCTGCCAGCCGCACGGTCTCCAGAAGACGCGGCAGACTATCCCCTTCCCGCGCTTTCGCCGACAGGCCAAGCATCAGCGTATCCATATAGTCAGTCACCCGCAGCGCGTCCTGTGGGCGATGGCGGGCGATATACTGCTGGATTTTGGCTCTTGCCGCAGCATGCCATTCGCCTGCCGCCACCCGGGCATCAGCATCCTGACAATGTCCCCCCTCCAGCACCAGGCAGCCGGCGGCGGCCGGATCGGCCACATAGCGGCGAGCCGCCTCCTGCAGTACGGCGATGAGCGACGCCGCCACCGGCTGGTCGTCTCGCAGCAGGGCATCGATGGGAATGGCCCCGATCTGGCTGTAGCGCTGCAGGACGCGGGTATACAGCCCGAGCTTACTGCCAAAAGCGGCATAAAAGCTCGGGGGGTTGATGCCGAAAGCCTGGGTCAGATCGGCCACGCTCACCGCGTCGTAGCCTCGCGCGTGGAAGAGGCGTTGCGCCGTTTCAATGGCCTGTTCCGCATCAAACTGGCGGGGACGTCCCGGAGTGCGCCCTGGTTTTGTAGTGGTCACTATATTAATCCTTGACAGCCTGTTTAGCCGCAGCATATTGTAATCATCACTACAATATCATGAGGTGTGGGATATGACAGCGTTTCACAACAAATCAGTGCTGGTTTTAGGCGGGAGTCGGGGAATTGGCGCGGCGATCGTCAGGCGTTTTGTCGCCGATGGCGCGTCGGTGGTGTTTAGCTATTCCGGTTCGCCGGAAGCGGCCGAGCGGCTGGCGGCAGAGACCGGCAGCACGGCGGTGCAGGCGGACAGCGCCGATCGCGATGCGGTGATAAGCCTGGTCCGCGACAGCGGCCCGCTGGACGTGTTAGTGGTCAATGCCGGGATCGCGCTTTTCGGTGACGCTCTCGAGCAGGACAGCGATGCCATCGATCGCCTGTTCCGCATCAATATTCACGCCCCCTACCATGCCTCCGTCGAAGCGGCGCGCCGCATGCCGGAAGGCGGGCGCATTATTGTCATCGGCTCGGTCAATGGCGATCGCATGCCAGTGCCGGGAATGGCGGCCTATGCGGTCAGCAAATCGGCCCTGCAGGGTCTGGCGCGCGGCCTGGCGCGGGATTTTGGCCCGCGCGGCATCACGGTCAACGTCGTCCAGCCCGGCCCAATTGATACCGACGCCAACCCGGAGAACGGCCCGATGAAAGAGCTGATGCACAGCTTTATGGCCATTAAGCGCCATGGCCGTCCGGAAGAGGTGGCGGGAATGGTGGCGTGGCTGGCCGGTCCGGAGGCATCGTTTGTCACTGGCGCCATGCACACCATCGACGGAGCGTTTGGCGCCTGATACCTCAGGGCGGCGATGCGCGCTTTGCACCGCCGCCGCGGGGACGTCATCGCCTGTCAGGGATCTTCAGGCCAGGCTGTCGACCGCCATAAAAAAGCGATCTTCGGTAAGCATACGCCGCGCTTCCGGGGACTGGTGCGCCTTGCGGATCATCCAGCCCTCCTCCGGGGCCAGGCTCAGATAAAACACCTCCCGGGAGCCCGCGCCGTCGGGCGCCTCAAGACTCAGGGTCACGATCCCCTTTTCCACGCCATCCAACAGCTGCTGCGGCACGATATTGACGCTGCGCTCGCCGTTTTGCAGACGAATGGCCGGGATATCGTAGCGGCAGATGCCGCTGTTGAGGCTGTAGCCAAGGGTACTCAGGTCGTGGAGATGGCGGGTCGAAATCACCACCTCAATACCGGTTCCATCAAACCACTGACTTATCTGCTGAGCCAGCTCCGCCATCTGCTGACGAAACCTGGCGATATCCGCGGCGGCCGACCCGTCGAGGGCCGCTGTCCGCCGCGGATTTTGCTGTTGCTGCAGTTTCTTAAAAAAACGTTCCCTCGCTGTCACGTTATCTCCCTGTGCTGTGATGAAACCGGTTGGGCTGGATGAAGATGGTTATAGCCCGTTCGCTGGTTACGAAGATTGAGGGCGAACTGGCGCGATGGCCCCGCCGCAAATGTTTGTTTTTTTATGTTACTTCGCCGCTTCAGGCCTGAGCCGTAGCTGGTTGTGTTCGGCGGTGAAAATGCGCGGCTTGTCCGGATCCAATTCCTCACGCGCCAGCACCTGCTTCCAGGTATTTCTTTGTGTGTCCGGATGGCGGAACAGGCCGACAACCGCCACGAACGTCGCCTCCGCTTCCAGCGGCATATTCAGACTGGCGTCCCCTCCGGGACCGATCACCACATCGCGACTGGCGAGGAGATCGGCGGCGAGCAGAATATCCCCCTCCTCCAGCAGCTGCTGGTAAACCAGCCGGTCAAAGGTCTGGCGATCTTTAAGCTGATAGATGCGCACCACCACCGGTTCAGAGAGCGAGTGATTCTCTCTGGCATCGGTGTTGAGCGCTTCGCGCGCGGTAAAGTCCAGATGCAGCGTATTAATTTTCTTATAAAAAACGGCGTTGAAGGCAGACTTTGTTCCCTCCGAGACGCGCTGGGTGAGTCCGCATCCGCTCAGGCAAAGCGCAAGCAGGGGCAGCAGACAGGCGGTTTTAGTCAAACTTATACGTAACACGTCGGTTTCCTTGTAGAAAGGTGGCAGGCTGCAGGCCCGTATAGGTACCCAGCTCGGTGGTAAAGGTCTGAGGAATATCGCCCTCACTCTCGCCCTCACCCACGCCCAGCACGCCGTTCATACCGAGCCAGAACGGCTCGTCCCCCAGCGGCGGGACAGCCAGCAGTCGGGTCGGCGCGGTCAGGGTGATGTTGGCCCGGAATCGCCAGCCGAGGTATACCCGCAGCAGGATGAGAAAGTCCCGAAACAGCGGGCCGTCAGGCTTCCAGCCCTGCGCCTCCGCGGGATTGTCGGTGGTAAGGGCGACGAGGAGCTGGCTGCTGGCATCCATCGCTTCGTCACCCAGCGGCGTATTGCCGTCCAGGAAGAAGTCGTCATCGCCGTAAAACCCCAGCGGCTGGCTGATCGCCACCGGACGCAGGCTGTACGGGCTCACCCTGACGGTGGTCTCCGGGGCCAGCAGGGTGACCAGCGCCTGGATCCCCTGCTGGGTTTTGCCCGGCTGACGCAGCACGCCGGTTAGCGCCAGAAAGCGCGACGCCGGCGAGGCGATATGCTGCGTCGTGCCGGGGATGCCCAGCCCCGCCAGGCCCAGTAGCGACTGCGAGAGACGATCGGTGCCGCCGGGCTCAAAGGTGGCGGGCCAGGAGTATTTCCGCCAGATGCGGTAAAACTGCGTCATGATCCGGTGGCTGAAGATATCCAGTAAGCCCTGCAGCGCTTCATGCCCTTCCCTGTGCTGGGCGATATCATCGAGATATGCCGTCGGGAGCGGCGAATCGACACCGTACAACCCCATAAAGGTGGTGCGAATGACCGGCGGCCTGCTGTCATCGGCCTCATCGTATTCCACGGCTTTCAGTTCGCTGGCGGGAAATCCCATTCCCGGATGCGGGTAAAAACGCACCGGATCGTCAGCCGGATGGCTGGTTCCCCCCATCAGCGGTTGGCCGGGACGCCGTTTTTCCAGAAGCTGGCAGAAGCGGTAAAAATTGATCCGCGGCAGGTCGGCCTCCAGTCGCGGGGTCAGCCGGGAATGCGGCGGCTGTGCTTCTCTTCCCATTCCAGTCGTTCTCCGGTTGGTTGCAGAATGATAATCAGGCGGTTGAACAAGTAGATGTCGGTGTAGAGCGCGAAGAAGCGGCTAAGCATCTCGCCAAACAGGCATATATCGCCTCGTCCGGCAAAGCCGTGACTGTCGAGGGTGACTTCAATCTGTACGCCGCGCACCAGATGGCCCTGTGCAAAGCGCTCTGTTGCGCGGTGCTTCACGTCGAGGATGGCTTCCAGACGCCGACGATTCATCTCGCTGTCGGTCCATTCATACAGCGCCAGGGTGCCGCGCAGGACCTCCGCGTTATCCATCAGGGAAAGAAAACTGCTGCCCAGATGGCTCAGCACCCGCCAGTGAAAACGGTCCTGGGCGGGGGGATAGCACGGCAGCGTCGGCGCGCAGAGGTTACGCACTGCAATACTGGCGGAAGTGGTTTTCATCACCGTATCGAGCACGGTGCTCTGCAGCGCGCGACGCGGCAGCTGGCCGTTGGTTCCGGTGAGGGTCAGCGACAGGCTTTCATCTTCCGGTACGGTATGATTATCAAAGGCTTCTCCGCCGACGATAAGCCAGGTGTTGTACAGCCCGGAGGGGCCACAGCGCACCCGGGTATGATAGTAATAGTCCGCCGCGTCATGACGCATCATGCCGCCTTTGTGGCGAAAACTTGAGAACGGCGCGTAAACCTGCTGGTGTGAGGAGATCACGGAATCGACGGTGTAAATTTCGGTGTGGCCGTCCTGCACGCGCATCGGGCGCAGCGGGTATTCGGTCTGCAGGGAATTGATGGTCAGCGGATCGGACTCCAGCGGAAACAGGTTGATCACTGGCACGCAGTGCAGGCGCAGGTGCTTTTCGCTGAAGCGGAAGTCATGTTCCCAGCGTTCCGCCAGCACGACGTCGATTTCAAACCACGCCAGTCCGGCCGGAAAAGCCACCGTCTCCAGCCCGCGCAGATCGATGAACATGAACTTTTCGCGGAAGGTAAAATACTCCAGCAGCAGCTGGTAACCGCGAAAACTGCGGCCATCTTCAGGCCAGAGGCCGTCATCCTCGCCAAATCCAAGCGCGCTGAAATACCCGTCCAGCGGCCTTCTGTCCACCTCATCGGGCATGCGCAGCCACATCCGGGCCACATTGAGGGTAAAGGCCTCGTGCATGGCGCAGGCCAGCGGCGCATCGGCGTTGCAGTACAGCGGGATATGACTGAGATCGACCCGGCGCCAGTCCGTCAGCTGGCTGCAGGTAAAGCGCAGCGTGATCACCGACCGGCCATCCGTATCGGTGGCCAGCTGGACGCGCTCCAGGGATAACGGCTGCAGAGCGATCGCTTTGGTGGTGGTGTACCGGCAGCGCGTGCCCTTTTCACCGATCGGCCGGGAAAGCACTTCAAAGCCTTTGGCCATCGTCATCGGCTCTTTCATTTCCGGCCAGTCGGGGGTGAACTCCACGACCGACATCGAGGGAATGGTACGTAAATAATGTGGCCACAGCAGACTGACCACGCCTTCGGTCAGCTCAGGCAGATCGTCATCGAGTTTCTCGCGCATGCGGCCCATCAGGAAGGCAAAACCTTCAAACAGACGCTCGACAAAGGGGTCGCGAGCGCCCGCTTTGTCGAGATTGAGCATTGCCGCCTGCTCAGGATGAGCGCGGGCAAACTCTTCACCCGCTTCCAGCAGGTAGCGCATTTCAGCGTCGTAATAACGCAGGGTTAAATCGTCCATAAATTAATATTGATTTCCTTTCAATAATCAGATTTTGAAACTGGCAACTAAAAAAATAACCTTTATAACACCTGAATTAATACTTATAATTAAATGCCTTTATTTTTTTTAAACATTTATTGCTTGAACCATTTTTAATCGCGCCCTTAAAAAAATCATCTTTTATATAAATCGATGCGTAGCACACGCCCTCTTTTGAAGAAAGAATAAAATTTTGACCACCGCTACCTGCAGCGTTATATTCGTATTGACCACCAACCCTCCAACCAATGTCGAGCGCTGCATCTTTCCTAATCAGAGATGTAAACGAAGCTTTAATCTTAACTCTTTTTCCAGGTGCTATAATTTCAGGCTTTGATCGTACTATACGCGCGACTTCGTCAGGCTCAGGTTCGACATTATATATACTCTCACCTGCATATACGAATATAGTTTCGTTAGTGTTATTTATAATAACAACGACTGTCCTTATCGGAATAAAATGAGCGACAAGGACTAACACCGCTATAAATAATGCAATACCCGTTAACGTTTTTGTTTTTTTCAAAATGATTCGTCACTTTTTTCTGGATTATCTGTATTCCAGCACCAATGATTTTCTCTTGAGTGAGGAAGGTGCGCGCCAGGTGTTGTTTCTAAAACGCAAAGAATATTATCTGCCGTCAACGTCTCAGCAAATTTCCCATGTTCATAAAATAGATTAAACCCTATTTTCATGCTAGTAATGTCATCCATGGTATCATCCCCCATGGCACCTGGCGTCATGTTTTGTTCCCAAGTGGACCCTTTCAAGAGAATTGCTTCAGAAAAACCGACACTACGTCCAACATAACCATAATGTATGTTTGACCAAACATCATAAAAATAATCATGCTGTTTAAACTTATGATAATAAGACTTTGATGTTTTTCCTTTCCTGGGAAGTGGTCGTGCTACTGCAACGGATGAAAAAAAATCGCGGATCTTCGGTTTATGATCCCAGATTGAACCTGTTTTCACGGTCTGATACCAAATAGCCATTGCAGCAAGTAAATCTGTTTTAGGGGGCGGCCCCAGCCTTGCATAAAAGGGAAGTTTATTCCATTCAGTAAGTCTTTTTATTATAAAATCTTCGTCGATTAAATATCGTATTGTTTCTGCCGTATCGCTTCTGACATTCGCCTTTATTTCACTTAGTATATATTCTGCAACTTTAATCGCCCCATCTGTGTGAGTACACTGTCGTTCAGTCTTATTTTCTGGATGAAGATTCTTATAGGGTTCCTGTAAAGATGCCATAAGCCCATCGAGTGAAAATAAAGTAGTTATGCATTCACCTCCTTTCTCATAAGTATCATTCATCATTGATGGAATAAACTTCGCCTTACAGGGGCAAGTACTACAGCTGTCGAGGGTTCCGGCCATTCGCCGGCCATGAATGGTATCGTTGTCGATGCCACCGGCAATCTTGTATAGCCCTGCGTGCTTTCCGCAAGTGACGCTGTCCTGCTCCCGGGCAACAGGTTTATCAAACAGAGTGTGATCTTCTGCGCCTGTAGTGATTCTTCCGCCGCAGGTCGTTCTGTCTCCCTGTACCAGATAAAAACCTTTTGCTGCCATATGTTCTCCTTAGTGTCAGTTTCCGTTCTGTTAGCCGCAAAGCACCGCGCTACTGGCTGGATCGAGCGCAATCAGACCTGCCAGCAATTGATCCATCTCCGGTTGCAATCGTAACTTTTCACTCTCGCTGCGCGTGGCTTTCATGCGCAGTAGCCTGAGCCGTCGCGATTTAATCTCGAACAACAGGGCTGGGATCCACTGCGTGAGGGTGATTGATCCCGCCGCATCGTCGAGTTCTCGCAGAAGATAGAGCGCGAGGTCATTCTTCCCCTTTTGTTCGGCCACGCGGGCCATAAGCAGGCGCAACAGCCATTTTTCTTTAGTGGATTCAGTGCCCGGGCGCGTCTGAATCCAGTGGAGTGCAGCATCGAGACCGTCAGTGTCAGCCTTCTCGAGCGCTTCAGGTTCAAGGGCCAGAATGTCGTTATCAGCGCCGCTGGCAGCCGATACTGGCTCATCCTGCCAGACGGACATATCGTCGAGGACACTCTGATTTATCCAGTTCAGCGTGACCTCATCGGCAAAGGGTGTGCCGTCGTTAAAAGCTAATGTTTCAAGCCCGGTGAGACGGCGCAGCAATCCTTTCAGATCGGCAATTATAATATCGGCCAGCACATCCTGACCCGACCTCACCAGCGCCTGATGGATATACCATTGCAGGTCAAGCCAGAGGTGGTTAGCGCCACGTGAGAAGGTACTGTCCGCCTGTTCCAGTATCTCCGACCAGCTCTGTTGCAGGTACAGCCGCTTGAGCATGGCACGCTGATCTGCTCTGGGAGGCTCGATACGTGTTTTTCCTTCAGCATCAGGCGCAGGGATGATTGTCAAGGTGTCATGACGAAGGCTTTTCATTAGCCGATGTGCGGCAAGCCAGCCATCGGGTTGAACACGCAGATATGCTGTCAGGGTTCGCGCCTGGGCCAGCAGATCCTGACCGGAGGTGATGTTACTGAGAACCGGCGCTTCGTATTCAGCCATGCGTGAAGCGGTTTGAGCCAGCCCCCGGTTTCCGACGTTCTGCGGCACCACCGCATCGACTCCCCCGCCCTTTATCAAACGAGACTCCAGAGCACCCCAGAGTGCTTGCAGATCTGGCCGTGATGTTTCTGGTTCTGTCGTCAGACAATCATCAATGAGAAGCAGCGCGCCGACGGTACGCCTTGCGTCCTCCCGCACAACTTCTGGAAAAAGTGAAAGACTGTCTAAGATACGAGTACCCGCCAGCCACTCGAGGGCTGCTTTGCGGCTACGGTCGCGCTGCGGATAAAGCTGCATACCATATCGTTGCAGCAAGCCTGCCAGCAGCTCCAGCCCATCGGCCAAGCCAGCTTCCCCGTCCTGGTGCAAACGGGCCCAGCAGTAATAGGTAACAATCCGGATATCTTTTGTTGTTGCCAGTAACTGTCCAGCCAACTGGCAAATCAGTACGGTATCGACACCGGAGATCTTATTGACCTCCTCGCGGATACGCTGAAAATCATCGTCATAGCCCGGATCGTCCCCGGTTGGTTGGGCGTCACTGACTGGCGCAAGCCAGGATTGCCACTGCGCCTGACGTGACCGGGCCTGCTGGCGCAGTACGCTTTCATCCAACTGACTGGCGGCAACCAAATTTTGTAAAATGCTCATTATTCCATCTCATCCATGTCACTATTCCCTACCCCCGTCGTCAGGGCCTGTGCGCTCTCAGCCGCATCGACAGTGAAAATCTGATCCGGCAGGGTCAATCCGCGCAGCGCCAGAAGCGCCAGCGGGCCACTCCCAAGCTGGGAGCGCAATACCCACTGCAGGGTGCGGCCATCCGGAGCGGAGAAGCTCATCATCCACTGGCTGCGATCCAGCGGATGGCGTTTACCCTGCTCCAGCCAGCGAATAAAGCCCCAGGTACCGCTGTAGTCACCGAACAGACGCGTTCCCGCATTGACGGTGGTCCAGGTCAGCAGAGTGCCGGGTTTATACGTCTCCCCCGGCCAGCGGAAAGTCTGCCAGTCGGCCATCTGATTGAAATAGCGCAGCTTTTGGCCGTCTATCGTCAGCTGTGTCTCGACAACCTCCGGGGCAGGCCTGGCCTGTAACTCAAAGCTGATCCCCTGGCTGCCGTCGGTGAAAAGAATGTCGGACAGCTGGCTTAGCTGGTTGATCGCGCGCAGAAAGGCCGGATTAAAGACCAGGCCGTGACTGTTGACCTTATCCGGCACCCATTGGCTGCCTTCTTTATGCAGGACACCGTTCAGCTCCGTCGTGAGAAAACGTTCGATTCGCCCGCTGTCTTTGCGCACAAACTCAGCCAGCATCGGCAGGGAGGCGTCGCTTTTGCTGGCGGCAAACGGAAAGCGTCCGTCAAAGGCGGTGTGCCAGTTGGTGACCACCGAGCGGCGCCATTTATCATTCAGACTGGCCGCCGACGGCAGAAGCACGGTTTCCCAGGCCTGAGTCAGCGGCTGCACAAACAGAGTATTACCGAAGCCACTCCACTCTTCGCCAAGGCTTGCCGAAATCAGGCTACCGTACTGTTGCGTGTCGGTCAGGTCGACGCTTTTTCCCTGGAAGACGGTCTGCGCCAGGACCTGCATCATTTCCTGCGGATCGGAGGCATTCGCAACCTGCTGCAGGCGCAGGCGCACGCGGGTGATACGGGTCAGATAGGTTTGCAGGCTCAGGGTGCTATCGGCCGACATGACGTTGCTGCCCGTGTTTTTCCCCATCAGCTGGAGCAGTGGGCCGAACGTGTCATCCAGAGGCCCCTGCGGGCCGGCTGCCGACTGGTCGATGACCGGCTTGTCTTTCCCACCCACCAGATCTTTGGCCGATTTAATAAGGCTGTCCGACAGCCCCTCCCTTTGTTGCCCCGCCTGCCCCTGCCAGGCAAGGGTATTCATCAGGGCAATCAGCGGCGACTGGCGGACATCGCTAATCAGCGTGAGCTGGTCGGTAACATCGGCGATATTGGTCGCCGGATTAAGTCGCAGACTGTTGAGAAAATTCAGCCAGCTGCCGGCGAAATCGGTGAAGTAGCGTCGGGTCAGACGCGCTTTCAGCGCCTCCGGCGACAGGTCTGTCGACATCGTTTTGCGCGAATCGCTCAGCACCCAGTCGATTTCCTCCCGGCGCGAGCTGGCTGCCTTATCAATGGCCTGCTGAATGCCGCCTTCCCATGCCTGGCGGGTAAACATCCCCGGGACCACTTCATTGGTGGTAAACAGCCGGCGCGCGTCGGTGCCACTGGTCATGTCTTCCAGCGATACATCGGCAAAATTACGACGCACGGATTTGAGCATGTTCTCATATAAGGTGCTTTCGGCATTGCGGCGACCTAGCTGCTGCAACAGAACCTGACGGCTCTGACTCACCCGTTGCGCATCCGGGATGATCTTCCACTCTGGCCGCTCGGGCAGCAGGGAGAGATAAAAGGCCCACAAATCCGGCGCCAGACTTTGCCACAGACCGGTCGAGATCCCCATTCGCGTCGGCTGGACCGTTTTCATGGTCTGCGCGAAAAATGCGCCATCGGCTTTATCCGGACGAGCCATCATCAGCCAGGCTTTCAGCTGGTCATAGCCCGGTTTCGCCAGCCTGGCTCGTTGGTCGCTATTGGGGGCGGAGTTGACCAGCGCGTTGAGCGCCTGCTGCAACGCGGCATTGGCCGGGTCACGTATCAGGCGATGATTTGCCACACCGTACCAGGGTAGGACGGCGTTTAATAGTTGCTGATGATGGTCCAGACCAAAGCGCCGATACCAGGGCGCCCCCTTCTGCCCATCGTGCACGAGACGGCCGGCCTCATTGCGCAGGGCATGGAGGGCCGTCAGTTGATAGTCAGAAACGGAGGGGTGGGCCACCAGGTCGCGGGCTTTTCCCGCTACCGAAGCAATCTGACTGTAATTGAGGGCAAAGGAGAGCAGCAGTCCCGCCGCCCACAGGCCGAGGATGGCCAGCAGACCGCACGCCAGGCCCCGCTCCCACGCCATTCCCACGTGATGCCCGCGTAAACGGCGGCAGTCATCGACGATCCCCAGCCAGGTGGCGGGCAGCGTCAGGAGATGAGGCTGGCCCACAGGCGAGGTATCCGCCTCCTGATACGGATCTACGGTACGAGGCTCTGGCAGGCTAAACATCAGGCCTCGCAGCGCAAGCCGCTGCCGCGAGGCGGTCAGCCACGGCGCCAGCTGCCAGCGCCATTGCGCGATCCCCCCGTCGATAAGCTGCTGTCCCAGACGCAGCAGAAAGTCGTGGCGGGTCTCCTCCGCGATCTGGCGCATCCCCTGCTCCCGCAGCGTGGGCAGCATCTGCGCAAGCTGACGGGCGACATCGTCCTCGGTAGCGCGCAACGGGAAGCTAACCCCTACCGCCTGCACCGCGCGGTCAGCCTGCGGCCACTCACTATCGCATAGTTTCCACAACCAGACCGGGGCGGCATAGCCCAGCAGTTCGCTGATTTTTTCCAGCCCGTGCAGGTCGCTCTCGCTTATCTGCGGCGTCAGGGTGAGAGACGACGGCATCACCCGCACAATTCCGTCCAGAGGACGGCCACGGCGCAGCTTGCGCAGCGCGATGTATTTTTCTCGGTCAGGCTCCGATGCAAGGCTGCCGCCGTAAATCAGCACGGTGCGGTTGCCTTCAAGCCAGTGCTGCTGACGCAGGCCAGGCACCAGTTGTTCGATTGCCGCCTCGTCGCCGGTGACTAAAAGCAGGCGGACTTTGCGCCGCCAGTGAATTCCAATTCGGGTTCGCAGATGGTCACGAATCCTGGCACACATCACCACTGCTGGAGAAACAGAGATGTTTTCACTCTCATCTTTTCTCTTATTGTCATCACCACGAGTGACATCCAGGAGCGCCTCAAACTCCTTTTTACCGGCACTGCGAGCTGTCCACAGGAGCATAACTAACATGATAAAGATACATCCGGTAATGCAGCACCCACCAATAAGCCAGTAATTCTGCTGCTGACTATCGCCCTCAAGTCCGGCCATGTCAGGATGTTTCCAGACGATAAATGTCATTGCAGCCAAGAGTAAAAAGAGAATGAATACGACTGAAAGATAGCGACCTTCCGTAGTTTTCGGTGCTAAAAGTAACTTCACAGATCCATCTCCTGTCTTGAAGCTATCGGGGTAATAAGCGTGCTCCATAGCACTTTCTGAGTGGTATCCCCGCAGATAATCATCTGCGGGGATTGTGTTTGTCGGGCGATTTCAGTGGCGGCAGCAATAGCCAGCCAGGGTGCAGCGGCTCCAGCATTCCCCATGGATATATCGAGTGAAATGACAGCCTCATCTTTTACGCACTGCGCAGGATGTGCATTCTGACATCCAATCGCTTCTGCACGTTGCTCACCTGTCATTCCAGCGAGCCATAAATTTTTCACCATACTTTCTTTTAGCGGGACGTTCCAGGCGGCCATCCTCATCCCTTCGCTAAGTTCACCTGAGGGAGCAGCATCTGGCCGGTGTAGTAATGCGAGGGGGTCAAGCGCCTCTTGCGTTAGGCGGTTGCCAAGAAGTAGAGCAACAGCCGCTTCAGCAGTATTGTTTGTAACAACCGGATCAATCTGGAGGCCAACGATCAATAACATTGCTTTATCTTTAATACGTTCATTTAACCAGCGGTCAATTACACTAAGACCACGCCCTTCAACGTGTTCAACAGGAAAAGTGATATTGTTCTTTTGCCATGCCTCATCCCAGTAATGGCGAATGTTCTCCAAAGGCAGCGATGTTGTTACATCAAAAACTACTACTAGTGGGCATTTATCAGGGATTTGTGTAAAAGGAATGTCTGCAATCATCTGCGAAAAAATATTCATTATCACGAATTCCATAGAATCCTGCGGGCTGGAAGAAATTTGGCTCATTCTGGCGCTTTCATTACCATCCCGGCCGACCTGTGAAACAATAATGCTGTCGTTGTTTTGCATAGCAATAGCGGTATCTTTCTGAGCAACTGATGAGTGGCCGGTAATAAATGTTGCACTCAGCACTTGTAATGCACGCCGTGCCTTACGGGTTTCTCGAAGAATCCACTGTTCTCGCTGTTTGTCAAAAGCGTTTGCTTTGCTATCCTGTAAAGACCAAACAAGCAGACGAGAAGAAAGCAAGACACTCCACAAAGCAACAGGAAAACCTAAAGCTAATCTCCAGAAGTACAGATTTTCAACATAACGCCCAAATATACGCATTATGATAATACTGACTGAAAGCATGACAACCAGAGCAACAAGCCAACGAGAAAATTTCAGAGGCTTAGGTCTGGGGTAGCGTTCTGGCAAATGTTTAAGTGTATATGGCATTAATTTCCTCATATTACAGGATGGCTAAATTAGCTCGATATGCAGGCGAAACAAAAACTCACCACATTATATTTCTTTCATTAGCAAACTCACACTTAAACATACGACCATCCTTTTTGGTAAAAAACAGAAATCAACGTGCTAGTTTACTTTTGTCGTTGAAGTGGCCTTCCATTTTTTTCAGCATGTAATTTAACAGAGACTTGTCTTTTTTAATTATAATCAGGAATCGGAGGGTTTTCTCCACCACACCTACCGTTTTCAACTATGATATTCTCTTCCCCTCGTAGGGCATATTTCAATCCATTTTATACGCGAAATAGTTGACAGTAACTGGGTCTATCCCACCAATACATCCAATTTATAAGCAAATAAAACAGTGCCTTCGTCATTGGTAAAGCTACTGTTTATTTCAACTGATTCTTTTACCCCCCCCATTCAGATTAATATCCATTTCACAGTCAATAATATAATCATTTGAAATGCAATCATCCTTACCCTTTGTCACCTGTTTTACAGATAAATACTCTGCAGTATTATTCTGGTTGATTTCCTTTTTCATC
>ENA-UERX01000499-UERX01000499.1-human-gut-metagenome-genome-assembly--contig:-NODE-499-length-29227-cov-33.075883_pt1 | contig 29227 bp, 24 predicted proteins | sample MGYA00242992_ERZ507993 | MGnify/ENA primary metagenome ERZ507993 (study PRJEB26167, sample SAMN06115487) | human gut metagenome | host: Homo sapiens | place: China:Chongqing | collected 2015-04-10... | reverse complement strand
CACAAAAGGAATGAAACGTCTTGACATCCAATGAAACAGAATGGTATAATGCATTTGAAATTTAACGATACTGAGTCTAGGCAGTATCGGATTGTACATTGTGTTTTCGAGAGAAGCACAATGGGGTTCAAGAGGCCGTGAGTTCGATTCTCGCCACTCGGATTGGAACAAGACCGACGATTTCAAAAGAGATCGTCGGTCTTGATTTTTTATTCAGCTGTTTTCGGTGCGCTGTCCCGGAGGGGCGGGCACCGCTGCAAGGAGGGCGAGTCTATGAATGCTGCACTGCGCCGGGATGCGGACGTGATCCTTCGTTCCAGCCTGAACGCTGTTCTGCCGGATGAGGCGGTGCGCCGCGCGCTGCATGATCTCCGGCCCGGGAAGGGCCGGGTGCTTCTGGTGGCTGCGGGCAAGGCGGCCTGGCAGATGGCACACGCGGCTGTCGGGGTGCTGGGCCGGGTGGACGGTGGCGTGGTCGTGACCAAGTACGGCCATGTGAAAGGTGAGATCCCCGGGGTGGCCTGCTATGAGGCGGGCCACCCGGTGCCGGATGCAAACGGTTTTGCGGCCACCCAAAAGGCGCTGGAGCTGGTGCAGGGGCTGACCGCCGGGGATACGGTGCTGTTCCTGCTTTCCGGCGGCGGCAGTGCGCTGTTCGAGCAGCCGCTCGTTCCCGGGGCAGAGCTGCAGGAGATCACGAGCCGGCTGCTGGCCAGCGGGGCCGGCATTGTGGAGATGAATACCATCCGCAAGCGGCTCTCCGGTGTGAAGGGCGGGCGGTTCGCGCAGCGCTGTGCCCCTGCGCAGGTGTTCAGCATCGTGCTGAGCGACATTCTGGGGGATCCGCTGGATATGATCGCCAGCGGCCCGGCGGTGCCGGATACCTCCACCTGCGCCCAGGCGCTTGCCGTTGCCGAAAAGTATCATCTGGCACTCTCAGCACAGGCACGGGCCCTGCTGGCGCAGGAAACGCCCAAAACGCTGGACAATGTGACCACCCGGATCACCGGCAGCGTGCGGGAGCTTTGCCGTGCCGCGGCCAGTGCCTGCCGGAATCTGGGATATGAACCGGTTCTCCTGACCGACCAACTCTGCTGCGAAGCACGGGAGGCAGGCAGCTTTCTTGGCTCCATTGTCCGCACCCAGGCAGGGCAGGGGAAAAAGCTGGCCTACATCGCGGGCGGCGAGACCATCGTTCACCTGACCGGAAAAGGGCTTGGCGGAAGAAATCAGGAGCTGGCCCTTGCGGCCGCGCCCGCCATTGCCGGGCTGAACGCGGCGGTGTTCTCTGTGGGCAGCGACGGCACAGACGGCCCTACCGATGCCGCCGGCGGCTATGTGGATGGGGATACCCTTGCCGCGCTGGAGGCCGGGGGCTGGAGCGGATACGCTGCTTTGCAGAACAACGATTCCTACCACGCCCTGAAAGCAGTGGATGGCCTGATCATCACCGGGGCAACGGGCACCAATGTCAACGATGTGGCGGTGGCCCTGATCGGGAAAAAAACACCGCCTGTGAGCCCGGAAGTTTCCCCGGAGTGGTGATTGCATTCCTCCGTTGAGTATGTTATACTGAACAGCGAACTGAATAGAAAACAGCAGGTGCGTACCGCCCGCGGCTCTGGCCGGGGGCAGGCACGTTAAAAGGGAAGCGGGTGCAAATCCCGCACGATCTCGTCACTGTGATAAGGGAGTTTACCGTCAGGGTGCAGCTGCACCGGTCACTGAAACGTATGTTCCGGGAAGGCGGCGGTGGATGTTGAGCTTTCAGCCAGGAAACCTGCCCGCTGTTGGTACGGGGGCGCAAGCCCCAGATCACGAGGAATTGGTTGTACCCAAAAAGCCTGAAAAAACTGAAAAGGGCCTTTTTGCTTTGCCATCCCGCAAGCAGAAAGGCCCCTTTTGTTTTGCCGGGCACTCTTTCCTGTACCTTCTGTTCAGCAAAAATCATGTTCAAAAACAGGAAAGGAACGAACAAAAATGAGAAAACGCACCATCCACAAAGCAGCGGCCGCTCTGACCGCTCTGGCCCTCTGCGCCGGTGTACTGACCGGCTGCGGCGGTGCCGCAAGCAGCACCACTGCTTCCAGCACGGCAGGATCTGCTGCCAGCAGCGAGGTTTCCGGCGAGGAGGCTGACGAATTGGCCGCAAAGAACGTTGCAGACCTGATCGATGCCATCTATGTGCAGGAGCGCACCGATGATACCGATGCCCAGTGTGAGGCCGCCAAGGCCGCATGGGATGCCCTGACCGATGCCCAGAAGGAGCTGGTCGAGGGCGAAGAGGCTGACCCTGACTACTTTGGCCGCGACACCGGCGATGCTTCCAAGGACGACAGCCGCAATCAGGACGACATCGGCGAGAATGAGCTGCTGGTGGTCTCCTTCGGCACCTCCTTCAACGACAGCCGAGTGAAGGATATCAAGGGCATCGAGGATGCGCTGCAGGCCGCTTATCCTGATTGGTCTGTCCGCCGCGCCTTCACCGCACAGATCATCATCAACCATGTTCAGGCCCGCGACGGTGAGAAGATCGACAACATGCAGCAGGCTCTGGACCGCGCTGTGGCCAACGGCGTGAAGAACCTGGTCGTCCAGCCCACCCACCTGATGCACGGTGCAGAGTACGACGAGATGATGGAGATGATCGACGAGTACAAGGACAAGTTCGAGAGCGTTGCCGTTGCTGAGCCCCTGCTGGGCGAGGTTGGTGCCGACGCTGCCGTCATCAACGCCGACAAGGAAGCTGTTGCCAAGGCCGTTACCGCTGCCGCTGTAAAGGATGCCGGTTTCGACAGCCTGGATGCTGCCGCTGAGGAGAAGGTCGCCTTTGTCTTTATGGGCCACGGCACCTCCCACACCGCAAAGGTGAGCTACAGCCAGATGCAGACCGCCATGCAGACCCTGGGCTACAGCAACGTGTTCATCGGCACGGTGGAGGGTGAGCCCGAGGAGACCGCCTGCGAGAACGTCATCGAGGCGGTCAAGGCCGCCGGTTACACCAAGGTCATCCTGCGCCCCCTGATGGTCGTTGCCGGTGACCACGCCAACAACGATATGGCCGGTGCGGATGACGATTCCTGGCTGAGCCAGTTCCAGGCCTCCGGTGACTTCGCGTCCGTAGAGTGCCAGATCGCCGGTCTGGGTGAGATCGAGGACATCCAGCAGCGCTACATTGAGCACACCAAAGCCGCCATCGATTCCCTGAACGGCTAATATTCCGCATTCCAATGCCCGAAGGGAGAGATCTTTTCGGGCATTTTTTATGGAGAGCTTCCCCGCATGAGGAGAAACACTCCCATTTCAAATTCTGAATTTTTGAGGTATTTTGTTTATGCACTGCAAACAGCTTGTTTCCCTGTCCGTTGCTTCTCTGATGCTGGCCGCCGCTCTCACCGGCTGCGGCGGGGCTTCTTCCACTGCTTCCTCTGCTGCCAGCTCGGAAGCCGCTTCTGCCGTGAGCGCTGCCGCATCCGAGCCTGCCGAAGCCGCCCTGCCGGACGGCGTGTACACGGCTGAGTTCGACACCGACAGCGGCATGTTCCACGCCAACGAAGCCTGCAATGGCATGGGCACCCTGACCGTGGAGAACGGGCAGATGACCTTCCACGTCAGTCTGGCCTCCAAGAAGATCGTCAACCTGTACGTTGGCATGGCCGCCGATGCCGAGGCCAACAAGGCAGATTGGCTGCTGCCCACCACCGACACCGTCACCTACTCTGATGGCACCTCGGAGGAGGTCTACGGCTATGATATCCCCGTGGCCGCTGTGGACCAGGACTTCCAGCTGGCACTCCTCGGGACCAAGGGCAAGTGGTATGACCACACCGTGAGCATCCGCAATGCACAGCCCAAGGCTGAGGAAGCTGCCGAGACCCCTGCGGACGGTGAATACAGCGTGAATGTGACCCTGGAGGGCGGCTCTGGCCGTGCCACCGTGGAAAGCCCTGCCGCCCTGACCGTGGCGGACGGCAAAATGACCGCGGTCATCCTGTGGAGCAGCCCCAATTATGATTACATGATCGTGGACGGCGAGAAGTATCTGCCCACCAACACCGAGGGCAACTCCACCTTTGAGATCCCTGTTTCTGCACTGGGCACCCCGCTGACTGTCACTGCCGATACCGTAGCCATGAGCACCCCCCATGAGATCGAGTATACGCTGACCTTTGCGCTGAACGGATGAAACTGACGAGACAACAATTCCTGCGCGTTCTGCCTGCTACAGTACTGGCCCTGTCGGGCTGCGCCGCTTCCGAAACGGCTCCCGCCAGCACAGAAGAACTGGTCTTTGACCATGCCTGTCCGCTGGATTACGCCACACAGTTTACTGCCGACTGCTATGAGGGCGGCTATACCATGCTGACCCTGACCGAATCGGGGGAGCAGTTCCTTGTGACCCCGGAGGATGCCGCTGAGGTGGAAGGCCTGCCCGAGAGCGTGACGGTGCTGCGTCAGCCCATCCGGAACATCTACCTTGTCTCCACCTCGGTGATGGATCTGTTCCTCGCGCTGGATGGGCTGGACAGCGTGACCCTTTCCGGCACCCAGGCGGAGGGCTGGTATCTGGATGAGGCCAGAGCCGCCATGGAGGCCGGGCGCATTGCCTATGCGGGCAAGTACAGCGCCCCGGACTACGAAAAGATCCTTGCGGCCAACTGCGGCCTTGCCATCGAGAATACCATGATCTACCATACCCCGGAGGTCAAGGAGCAGCTGGAACGGTTCGGCATCCCGGTGCTGGTAGAGCGCTCCAGCTATGAGAGCGGCCCGCTGGCCCGGCTGGAATGGCTCAAGTTCTGGGGCATCCTGCTGGGGAAAGAGGAGCTGGCGGAACAGGAGTTTGCCCGGCAGGTGGAGCGCCTTGCACCGCTGACCGGGCAGGCTTCCACCGGCAAGCGCTGTGCCTTTTTCTCCATCACAGCCAACAACCTTGCCAATGTGCGCAAGGGCGGCGACTATGTGGCCCAGATGATCGGGATGGCGGGCGGTGATTATGTGTTTGCGGACCTGACCGACAACGGCAACAACCTTTCCACCATGAACCTGCCGCTGGAGGATTTTTATGCCGGTGCAAAGGATGCGGATGTGCTCCTTTACAACAGCACCATTGAGGGCGTGGTGCATACCACGGAGGAACTGGTGGCAAAATGCCCCCTGCTGGCTGAGTTCAAGGCCGTGCAGAGCGGCAGTGTCTGGTGCACCACCCAGAGCTTTTTCCAGCAGAGTACGGCGCTGGTCGATTTTGTGCTCGATCTGCACCGTGTCTTTACGGAGAACGACCCCGCCGACCTGCAATTTCTGAGGAAAGTAGAGTAACCTATGACCAGCAAAAAGCGCCTGATCTTCTCTTACGGCATCCTTGCCCTGCTGCTGGCGGTGCTGTTTGCCGCCAACCTGTTCTGGGGCAGTGTGTCCCTGACACCGGGGGCAGTGCTGGCGGCCCTGACCGGCCGCGGGCAGGACGCTTTGAGCGTGGGCATCATCACCCAGCTGCGCCTGCCCCGGGCCGTGATGGTGGTGCTGCTGGGGGCGGCGCTCTCGGCGGCAGGCTACCTGCTGCAGACCTTTTTTGCCAACCCCATTGCAGGCCCCTTTGTCATGGGCATTTCCAGCGGGGCCAAGCTGGCCGTGGCACTGGTCATGGTGGCTTTTCTGAACCATGGCCTGCTCACCAGCTCCCTTACCCTGATCACAGCCGCCTTTGCGGGGGCCATGGCCTCCATGGCCTTTGTGCTGGCGGTCTCCCGGCGGGTGCAGCGGATGAGCATCCTTGTTATCTGCGGCGTAATGATCGGCTACATCTGTTCGGCCGTCACGGAGTTTGTGGTGGCCTTTGCTCAGGACAGCAACATCGTCAACCTCCATAACTGGTCTCAGGGCAGCTTTTCCGGCATGACCTGGGGCAATGTGCGGGCGGCGGCGCTGGTGGTGCTGCCCGCTCTGGCGGCGGCGTTCTGCCTTTCCAAGCCCATGGCCGCCTACCAGATGGGGGAGGCCTACGCCCGGAGCGTGGGCATCAATGTCAAAGCCTTTTCCCGGCTGCTGGTGCTGCTTTCCAGCCTGCTGGCCGCCTGTGTCACGGCCTTTGCGGGGCCCATCTCCTTTGTGGGCATCGCGGTGCCCCATCTGGTCAAGCAGCTGTTCGGCAGCGCAAGGCCGCTGGTGGTGCTGCCCGGGTGCTGCCTGGGCGGGGCCGCTTTCTGCCTGCTGTGCGACCTCATCGCCCGCAGTATGTTTGCCCCCACCGAGCTTTCGATCAGCGCCGTAACGGCAGTGTTTGGTGCACCGGTGGTCATCTGGCTGCTGGTGCGCCGGGGTCAGGAGGGTGTGCGATGAAATACCGCTGTGAAACGAAAGAGCTGGACATCGGCTATGGCGGTGCGCCCCTTGCTTCCGGCATCACGCTGGGGGCGGTGCCGGGGCAGATCCTGGCCCTCATCGGGCCAAACGGCGCGGGCAAATCCACCCTGCTCAAAACGCTGGCGGGCCAGCTGGCCCCCCTGGGCGGGGCTGTCCTGCTGGATGGCCGCAGCCTGACCGATTACACCGGCCCGGCCCGGGCCCGGAAGCTGGCCCTGATGCTGCCCCACACCCGCCGCACCGAGCTGACTTCCTGCTTTGAGTTTGCCGCCGCCGGACGCATCCCCTATACCGGGCGGCTGGGCATCCTGTCCGATACCGACCGGCAGGCCGTGCGGGACGCGCTGGAACTGGTGGGGGCTTCCCCTCTGGCAGACCGGGATTTCAACTGCATCAGCGACGGCCAGCGCCAGCGCGTTCTGCTGGCCCGTGCCATCTGCCAGCAGCCCGGAGTTCTGCTGCTGGACGAGCCGACCTCTTTTCTGGATGTCAAGGGCAAGATCGAGCTGCTGACCATCCTGCAGAAACTGGCCCATGAGCAGGGGCTGGCCGTGATCGTCAGCCTGCACGAGCTGGACATGGCGCAGAAGATCGCGGATGCGGTAGTCTGCGTGTTCCCGCACAGCGTTTCGGGAGCGCTGACCCCGCAGGAGGCCTTTGCCCCGGAGAACATCCGGGCGCTGTACAGCCTGACCAAGGAGCAGTACGAGGCCGTGTTCGGCCCGGAAAAGCCTGCCGGGCCAAAGTTTGAACATTACGTCCGCAGTGGGCAGAAGCTGCTCCGCTGCGGGTACACCACCGGCACCTGCGCGGCGCTGGGTGCGGCGGGGGCCGCGCGGCTCCTGCTCACCGGCCATGCCCCGGAGAGCGTTGCCCTGCGCACGCCGAAGGGCATCGTGGTGGAGGTGGCTCCGCTGTACTGCCGCCCCGCCGGAGCCGGAGCCGAATGCGCCATTGAGAAGGACGGCGGGGATGATGTGGATGTGACCACCGGCCTGCCCGTGATCGCCGCCGTAGAATTGCTGCCCGATACCACCGAGATCCGCATCTCCGGCGGCAAGGGCGTGGGCCGGGTGACCAAGGCCGGGCTGGACCAGCCGGTGGGGGAAGCCGCCATCAACCATGTGCCCCGGCAGATGATCGCCGAGGCCCTGCAAAGGGAAGCCGAGAGCGCCTGCTACACCGGCGGCTTTGCCGTGACCATCTCCATCGAGGGCGGGGAAGAGGTGGCAAAGCGCACCTTCAACCCCCACATCGGGGTCGAGGGCGGGCTTTCGGTGCTGGGAACCAGCGGCATTGTGGAGCCTATGAGCCAGCAGGCGATCCTGGATACCATCCAGCTGGAAATGAATCAGGCAGCTCTCCGGGCGGGCAGCCCCAGGCGGCTCATCCTGGCACCCGGCAATTACGGGCTGGACTATCTGCACGAAAGATACCCGGAGCTTCACGCTGTTCCGGTGGTGAAAACCTCGAACTTTATTGGAGACACGCTGGATATGGCTGCTGCGGCCCGCTTTGAAGAGGTGCTTCTGATGGGCCATGTGGGCAAGCTGGTCAAGGTGGCGGGCGGTATTATGAACACCCATTCCCACACTGCTGACTGCCGCACCGAGCTGTTCTGCACCCATGCGGCGCTCTGCGGCGCTTCCCGGGAAGTCTGCGCCGCCCTGATGAACGCTGCCACCACAGATGCCTGTCTGGAACTCCTGGACAGCGCCGGCCTGCGGGCTCCGGTGCTGGAAAGCCTGCTGCGGGCGGTCCAGCTCCACCTTGACCGGCGGGCCTGCGGGGCGTTCCGGGTGGGGGCGGTGCTGTTTTCCAACCAGCACGGCCCGCTGGGAGCCACCGATACTGCCGCACAACTGCTGAACGAATGGAAGGAGCATTGAGATGGTACATTTTGTGGGCGCAGGCCCCGGCGCACCCGATCTCATCACCCGGCGGGGCGCGGCCCTGCTGCAGGAAGCCGACTGCATCATTTATGCGGGCAGTCTGGTCAACCCGGCCCTGCTGGGGCTGGCGAAGCCGGAGTGTGCCGTATACAACAGCGCTGAGATGACGCTGGAACAGGTGCTGGACGTGATGCACCGGGTGGATGCCGCAGGCGGGACCACTGTGCGGCTCCACACCGGCGACCCCTGCCTGTATGGGGCCATCCGGGAGCAGATGGACGCACTGGATGCGGACGGCATCCCCTACGATGATACCCCCGGCGTGTCCAGCTTTTGCGGGGCGGCGGCGGCGCTGAACGCCGAGTACACCCTGCCCACCATCAGCCAGACCGTGATCATCACCCGGATGGAGGGGCGCACCCCGGTGCCGGAAAAGGAGCAGCTGGCCAGCCTTGCCGCCCATGGGGCAACCATGGTGATCTTCCTCTCCATCGGCCTCATCGACAAGGTGCAGCAGGCCCTGCTGGCGGGTGGAGCCTACACGCCGGAGACTCCTGCCGCCGTGGTCTACAAGGCCAGCTGGCCGGAGCAGAAGGTGGTGCGCTGCACCGTGGGCACGCTGGCCGGGAGCACCCGCGCCAACGGCATTACCAAAACAGCACTCATCGTGGTGGGGGATTTTCTGGGCACCCGGTATGAGCGGAGCAAGCTCTACGACCCAACCTTTACGACGGAGTTCCGCAAGGGGGCAGACCAGTGACCCGCGCCTATCTCGCCTTTACGGAAAAAGGGCTGGCGCTGGCCCAAAAGCTGGCCGGTGCCCTGCCCGGCACTGTGGCCCGTTGCGGCCATGGCGGGCCCGGCCTTGCCGACTGGACTGCGGAGCAGTTCGCCCATGGGGATGCCCTGATCTTTGTGGGGGCTGTGGGCATAGCGGTGCGGGCCATTGCGCCCCACTGCCGGAACAAGGCGGTGGACCCTGCCGTGGTGGTGCTGGACGAGTGCGGTCATTTTGCGGTGCCGATCCTTTCGGGCCATCTGGGCGGGGCCAACGATCTGGCCCGGGCGCTGGCGGCGGTCTGTGGTGCGGTGCCGGTCATTACCACGGCAACCGATGCCAACGGTGTGTTTGCCGTGGATGCGTGGGCCAGGCACCAGAACTGCGCCGTGCTGGAGCCGGGGCGCATCAAGCGCGTCAGCAGCAGACTGCTGGCGAGCGGGCCGGTGCGGTACCGGTCGGAATTCCCCATTGCCGGGCAGGCCCCTGCCGGGGTGGTCCCGGCGGGGGAGGCAGAGCGCGCCGACTTTGCCCTGACCCTTTTCCCGGCGGGCGATGCGCTGCACCTGATCCCGAAGATCGGCGTGCTGGGCATCGGGTGCAGGCGGGGGACCAGCGCCGCACAGCTGGAAGCGGCCTTTGCGCAGTTCTGTGCGGCCCACGGCCTTGCGGCAGCGTGCATCACGGCGGCAGCCAGCATCGACCTGAAAGCCCATGAGCCGGGTCTGCTGGAATTTTGCAGAATCCACGGCTGGCCGGTGCAGTTCTATTCTGCCGCACAGCTGCAGAACGCCCCCGGGCAGTTCACACCTTCGGCCTTTGTCCGGAGCGTGACCGGTGTGGACAATGTCTGCGAGCGGGCGGCGGTGCTGGCGGCAGGCGGCACGATCATTCTTCCCAAACAGGCGGGCAACGGCGTGACCTTTGCGCTGGCGCTTCGTCCCTTTGCCCCGGATTGGAGGTGGCAGGATGCCTAATGTTGTTTTTGTTGTCGGGCTTGGGCCCGGGGATCCCCGGTTTCTGACCGCACAGGCGCAGAGCGCCTTAACGCAAGCCGAGGTGCTGTGCGGCTATACGGTCTATCTGGATCTGGTGCGCCCCTACTTCCCGGACAAGCTCTATTATTCCACCGGCATGACCAAGGAGATCGACCGCTGCCGCTGGGCGCTGGAAACGGCCCGGAGCGGCAGGGCGGTGGCGCTGGTCTGCTCGGGAGATGCCGGGGTCTACGGCATGGCAAGCCCTCTGCTGGAGCTGGCCGAGCACTTCCCGGACGTGACGGTGGAGGTGGTGCCCGGCCTGACCGCCGCCCTGAGCGGCGGTGCGGTGCTGGGTGCCCCGCTGGCCCACGATTTCTGTGTGCTCTCCCTCTCTGACCGGCTCACGCCGTGGGAGGTCATTGAGCGGCGGCTGGCGGCAGCAGCCATGGGGGATTTCTGCATCGCGCTGTACAACCCCTCTTCCAAGGGGCGGCCGGACTATCTGGCGCGGGCGGTGCGCATCCTGCTGGCAAACGGCAAAGCACCCGGAACGGTCTGCGGCATTGTGCGGAACATTGGCCGGGAGGGGCAGGAAAGCCGCGTTCTGACGCTGGCTGCGCTGGAAGCCACCCCGGTGGATATGTTCACCACCGTGTTTGTCGGCAACGCCCAGACCCGCCAGCTGAGCGGGCGGATGGTCACGCCGCGGGGGTACCGCGCATGAGGGTCGTGGTATTCAGCGGCACCACCGAGGGCCGTGTGTTTTCAAAGCAGCTGGCCGCACTGGGGGCCGAGGTACTGGTCAGCGTGGCCACCCCGCTGGGGGCCGAGGAACAGGGCGAAAGGCCCGGCATCACCGTCCACTGCGGGCGGCTGACCCCGGAGGAGATGACCGCCCTGCTGCAGGGGGCTGACCTCTGCGTGGATGCGACCCATCCCTATGCGGTGGAGGCCACCCGGAACATCCGGGCGGCCTGTAAAACAGCGGGCACGGAGTACCGCCGCCTGCTCCGGCCCGAAAGCCCGCTGCCTGCCGGGAGCATGGTGTTTGCCTCTGCGGCCCATGCGGCGGGATTTCTGGCCCGAACGCAGGGAAATGTCCTGCTTGCCACTGGGGCCAAGGAGCTTTCTGCCTTTGCTGTGCTGGAACCGGCACGGCTCTTTCCCCGTGTCCTGCCTACCCGGGAGGGCATTGCCGCCTGCGAGGGGGCAGATATCCCCCATAAGAACATCATCGCCATGCAGGGGCCGTTCTCCTATGCGCTGAACCGGGCACTGATGGAGCAGTTTGCCATCCGCTTCCTCGTTACCAAAGACGGCGGCGCGGCGGGCGGCTTTGAAGAAAAAGCCCGGGCAGCGCAGGACACCGGGGCACAGCTCATCGTCATCCGCCGCCCGGCCGAGCAGGGCGAAACGGCGGAACAGATCCTGACACATTGTAAGGAGATGCTGCAATGATCACACTCATCGGGATGGGGTCGGGCACGCCGGAAAGCCTGACCGCACAGGGCCTTGCCGCCCTGCAGAACGCCGGACTGATCCTGGGGGCAAAGCGCCTGCTGGAACAGCTGCCGCAGGGCTGCACGGAACACCGGAAGGCCCTGTATCAGCCTGAGGATGTCCTTGCCGCGCTGGCGGCTGACCCGGAGGTGGATGCTGCCCTTGTGTACAGCGGCGACACCGGGTTTTACTCCGGTGCGGCCCAGCTGCTGCCGATGCTGCGGGCCTTTGGCATCTCCTGCCGGGTGCTGCCGGGGCTTTCCAGCGTTCAGCTGCTGGCCGCTGCGGTGGGCCGCTCCTGGCAGGAGTGGAAGCTGGTCTCGGCCCACGGCTGTGCCTGCGACCCGGTGGCCGAGTGCCTGACAGCCGGGGGAAAGCCCGTCTTTTTCCTGACCGGCGGGGCCGAAACGCCTTCCTCCCTCTGCGGCCGGCTGGCTGCTGCCGGGCTGGGCGATGCCCATGTGCTGGTGGGCGAAGAGCTGGGCCGGGCAGAGGAAAAGATCCTGTTCGGCACGGCGCAGGAGTTTGCGCAAAAGCAGTTTGCAAGCCTGAGCGTTCTGCTTGTGGAGCATCTTCCTCAGCCGCCCCGGCGGGTGCCCGGCTTCCCGGATGAAGCCTTCCACAGGGGAGAGGTGCCCATGACCAAGCAGGAGGTGCGGGCGGCGGCACTGGCCAAGCTGGCCGTGCAGCCCGGCGATACCCTGTGGGATGTGGGGGCGGGCACCGGCAGCGTGAGCGTGGAGCTGGCGCTGGCCGCACCCCGGGGGCATGTGTATGCCGTGGAGTGTGACCCGGAGGCCTGCGGGCTCATCCGGCAGAACCGGGAAACGTTCCACGCCTGCAACCTGACACTGGTGGAGGGCCGCGCCCCCGCCGCGCTGGCTGACCTGCCCGCCCCGGATGCCGTGTTCATCGGCGGGACCAAGGGGGGCATGGAGGCTGTGGTGGACACGGTGCTTGCCCGGAATCCGAACGCCCGCATCTGCATCTCTGCCATTGCGCTGGAAACGCTGAGCGCCGCCGTGGCCGCACTGACTGCCCACGGCCTTGCTGCGGAGGTGACGCAGATCGCAGTCAGCCGCACCCGGCCTGCGGGCAGGCTCCACCTGCTGATGGCCAATAACCCCATCTTCCTTATCACAGGAGAACGTAAATGATCCAATTTCTTGTGGCCGCGCCCTGTTCCGGCAGCGGCAAAACCACACTGACCTGCGCTCTGCTGGCGGCGCTCAAGCGGCGGGGGCAGGACCCCTGCTCCTTCAAGAGCGGGCCGGACTATATCGACCCCATGTTTCACCGGGCCGTGCTGGGGGTGGAGAGCCACAACCTCGACCTGTTTTTCTCCGCGCCGGAGACGGTGCGCGTGCTCTATGCGCAGGCCGCCGCCGGGCACGGGGCAGCCGTGTGCGAGGGTGCCATGGGCTTTTACGATGGACTGGGCGGCGTGAGTGATACCGCCAGTGCCTGGCATCTGGCCGATACGCTGGGCCTGCCGGTGCTGCTGGTGGTCCAGCCCAGAGGGGCCAGCCTGACGCTGGCGGCCCAGATCAACGGGCTGAAACAGTTCCGCACCCCCAGCCATCTGGCGGGCATCCTGCTCAATGACTGCGCCCCCCATCTGTATGCTCTGCTGGCTCCCATGCTGGCACGGGAGACCGGCCTGCCGGTGCTGGGCTATCTGCCCCACCTGCCGGATGCCGCCCTTGAGAGCCGCCACTTAGGCCTGAAAACTGCCGGGGAGATCGCGGACTTACAGCAGAAGATCAACCGAATGGCCGATGCGCTGGTGGTGGATTGGGAGAAGCTTTTTGCCCTGACCGAAGGCGCAGCGCCTTTGGTGCACACCGATCGGCTCCCCCCTGCGGGAGAGCTGCCGCCCCAGGGAGGAGAGGAACAGCGCCCCCGCGTTTCCATTGCCGTTGCAAGGGATGCGGCGTTTTGCTTCACCTACGCCGAAACGCTGGAAGCACTGGAGCGGGCGGGGGCGGAGCTCTGCTGGTTCAGCCCCCTGCAGGACTCCGCCCTGCCGGAGCAGATCGGCGGGCTCTACCTGCCCGGCGGCTACCCGGAGCTGTATGCCGGGCAGTTGAGTGCGAACCGCTCCATGCTGGCCTCTGTGCGCCGGGCTGTGGAGCGCGGCCTGCCCACGGTGGCCGAGTGCGGGGGCTTTCTCTATCTGGGCCAGAGCCTGGAGGATGCCAGCGGGGAGCGCTGGCCCATGGCAGGCGTTCTGCCGGGGCAGGGCTTCCGGGTGGGGCGGCTGGTGCGGTTTGGATACGCAACATTGACTGCCCACGCCGACAGTATGCTGTTCCGCGCCGGGGAGCGTCTGCCGGTGCACGAGTTCCACCACTGGGATTCCACAGACAACGGCACCGGCTTTACCGCCGCAAAGCCCAACGGGAAGCAATGGGACTGCGGCTTTGCAAACGAGCATTTCTATGCGGGCTTCCCGCATTTGTATTGGGCGGGCACGGCCCTGCCCCGGCGGTTCGTGGATGCCGCCGCACACTATCATCAAGAGGAACAGGACCAATGACAGAGCTTGAACTGAAACAGCTTCTTTCCAGGATCACCCGGCCGGACGAGACCGCCCGCACCGCCGCCCACGCCCACTGGGCCAGCCTTGCAAAGCCGCTGGGCGGGCTGGGCAGGCTGGAGACCATGCTGGAGGATGCCGCCGCCCTGACCGGCACGGCGGAGCTGGTGTTTTCCCGCCGGGCTGTGCTGGTGCTCTGCGCCGACAACGGCGTGGTGGCGCAGGGCGTGAGCCAGACGGACCAGAGCGTGACCCGGGCCGTGGCCGAGAACCTTGCCGCCCGGCGCACCAGTGTCTGCCAGATGGCAAAAACGGCCCGCTGTGAAGTGGTGCCTGTGGACCTTGGCATGGCCGGGGAGCCGGTGCCCGGGGTACAGAACTGCCGCATTGCCGCCGGGACGGCGGATTTCACCACCGGCCCTGCCATGACCCGCCAGCAGGCGGTGGATGCCATTGCGGCGGGCATGGGGCTTGTTCGGGCGCAGAAGGCGGCGGGGGTGCAGCTGCTGGCCACGGGGGAGATGGGCATTGGCAACACCACCACCTCCAGCGCCGTGGCTGCGGTTCTGCTGGGGCAGCCCGTGGAGCGGATGACAGGCCGGGGCGCGGGCCTTTCGGATGCAGGGCTTGCCCGCAAGCTGGATGCCATCCGGCGGGGCATTGCGCGGAATCAGCCCGATGCCGCCGACCCGCTGGACGTGCTCTCTAAGCTGGGCGGGTTCGACATCGCCGGGCTGTGTGGTGTTTTTCTGGGTGGCGCGCTGGAAGGTTTGCCCGTGCTGATGGATGGCTTCATCAGCGGGGTGGCGGCACTGTGCGCGGTGCGGCTCTGCCCCGCTGCGGAAAAGGCCGTGTTTGCCAGCCACTGCTCCACCGAACCGGCTGCAAGGCTGGTGCTGGAAGCACTGGGCAAAGTGCCCCTGATCACCGCCGGGCTCCATCTCGGCGAGGGCACCGGAGCGGTGGCAAGCATCCCGCTGTGGGATATGGCGCTGGCCGTTTACCGCGATTGCTATTCCTTCACGGAGGGCGGCATCACGCCGTACACCCCCCAATGCTGACGCTGGTATTGGGCGGTGCCGCCAGCGGCAAGAGCGGGTATGCCGAGAGCCTGGTGCTGAAAACCGCGCTCCCGCGCTATTACATCGCCACCATGCAGGTGTGGGATGCGGAGTGTGCCGCCCGGGTGGAAAAGCACCGGAGGATGCGGGCGGCAAAGCAGTTTGAGACCGTGGAGTGCCCCCTGCATCTGGAGAACATCCGTCTGCCTGCCCGGGGAACTGCGCTGTTGGAGGATCTGGGCAACCTGACCGCCAACGAGCTCTACGACCCCGCCGGGGCGGGAGAAAATGCGGCTTCGGCCATTTTGGAAGGACTGGACCAATTGGCCGGACAATGCGCGCACCTTATCGTGGTCTCCAACGAGGTGTTCAGCGGCGGTGCCGACTACGCAGGCGACACCGGGCGCTACCTGAAAGCGCTGGCGCAGGTGAACAATGCCCTTGCCGCCCGGGCTGACCATGTGGTGCGGGTGGTGTGCGGCATCCCGGTCTATTATAAAGGAGTGGAAAAATGATTGGATTGCAGACCATTGCAGTGGCCTTTGCCATGTTTTCGGCCCTGCCGGTGCCGCAGTTCGCGTGGAACCAGAAAAACATGCGGTATGCCATGTGTGCCTTCCCGCTCATCGGGGTGGTCATTGGCGGGCTGTGGTGCCTGTGCGGCGCTCTGCCCCTGCCGATGCCCGCAAAGGCGGCGGGGTTCTGCCTGATCCCGGTCTGGGTCACGGGCGGCATCCACCTGGATGGCTATGCCGACACCTGCGATGCCCTTTCCAGCTATGGCGACCGGGAAAAGAAGCTGGAGATCCTCAAAGACCCCCACTGCGGTGCCTTTGCGGTGATCCGGCTGTGTAGTTATTTTGCGGCCTACCTTGCCCTTTGCGCCTGCGTGGACTTTACGCCCCGGGTGGGCCTGTGCTGGACACTGGCCCTTGTGCTGGAACGGGCCCTCTCGGGCCTGGCCGTGGCATCGTTCCCGATGGCAAAGAACACCGGCCTTGCCCACACCTTTGCCACGGCAGCGGATCGAACTACTGTCCGCCGGGTGCTGATGGTGCTGGCCGCTCTGCTCAGCGCCGCCCTGCTGGCACTGGGCGGCTGGGCGCTGGTGCTGGCGGCGTTGCTGGTGTTTGCACGCTATCATGTTGTTTCGGACAAGCAGTTTGGCGGCATCACCGGCGATCTGGCCGGGTGGTTCTTGCAAAAAGCCGAGCTGTGGATGCTGGCGGCGCTGTGTGCCTGCCAGTGGGGAGGACTGTTATGATCTTTATCACCGGGCCGCTGTACAGCGGCAAGCGCACCTTTGCCCAGCGCCTGCCCGGCACCCGCATTGCGGAGGTGCAGGCCCTGGCAGCAGAGGCCGAGGATCTGGAAAAGCTTGCGGAGGAGCTCTCCGCTTATGATATCGTGATGGCCACCGAGGTGGGCGGCGGCGTGGTGCCCGTGGACGCAGGGGAGCGGGCCGCGCGGGAAGCCGCCGGACGGCTGGCCTGCCTGCTGGCGGCCCGGGCCGGGTGCGTGGTGCAGATGTTCTGCGGCATCCCCACAGTATTGAAAGGAGAACTGCCCCCATGCTGATCTATCTTCTGCGCCACGGCCTGACGGCCTACAACGCCGAAAAGCGCTATCAGGGCCAGCGGGATATCCCCCTGTGCCCTGCGGGCCGCGCCCAGCTGCGGCAGGCTGACCTCCGGCCGGAAACGGTCTATATCACCCCGCTCTGCCGCACCCGGCAGACCGCTGAGGTGCTCTTCCCGGGTGCAAGGCTCGTGGAGGTGAAAGACCTGCAGGAGATGTGCTTCGGCAGCTTTGAGGGCCGCAATTTCATTGAGATGGAGCACGACCCGGATTATTTGGCCTGGGTGAATGCCAACTGCGAAAGCCCCTGCCCGGACGGCGAGACCAAGGCTGTTTTTTCGGAGCGGGTGTGCAGGGCTTTTGCCGCACTGGTAGACAGGGCCCTTGCCGATGGGGAAGAGACACTGGTCATTCTGGCCCACGGCGGCACCCAGATGGCTGCCATGGAGCGCTACGCTCTGCCCCATGCGGATTATTACCATTGGTGCGCCCCCAACGCGGGCGGCTACGTTCTGGATGCAGGAGATTGGGCGGAGCAGCGGGTGCTGCACCTGCTGAAAACTGTGCAGTACACAAAGGAGGATGCCCGATGATCGAATACGCAGTACTCGGCGGTTTTGTGCTGGACTGCCTCTTCGGCGACCCGGCCTGGCTGCCCCACCCGGTGGTGTACATGGGCAAGGCCATCTCGGCGCTGGAAAAGCGCCTGCGGGCCCGCCTGCCCAAAACGCCTCAGGGGGAACTGCTGGGCGGGGCCATTGTAGCCTTCTGCCTGCCGGTGGGCACCTTTCTGCTGACGAGCCTGGTCTGCCTGGGAGCTGCCCACATCAGCCCGTGGCTGGGGCTGGCCGTCCAGATGTTCTGGTGCGGGCAGGCACTGGCCGCAAAGGGGCTGGCGCAGGAGAGCACCAATGTCTACCGGGAACTGGTCAAGCCCGACCTGCCTGCCGCCCGCAAGGCGGTCAGCCGCATCGTGGGGCGGGACACCCAGGATCTGACGCTGGAGGGTGTGACCAGAGCCGCTGTGGAGACGGTGGCCGAAAACGCCAGCGACGGCGTGATCGCGCCCCTGCTCTATATGCTCATCGGCGGAGCACCGCTGGCCCTGACCTACAAGGCCATCAACACGATGGACAGTATGCTGGGCTACAAAAACGAAAGATACCTCTACTTTGGCCGCATCCCTGCTAAGCTGGACGATGCGGCAAATTACCTTCCCAGCCGCCTTGCCGCCCTGCTGTGGGTGGCTGCCGCGGCCTTTACGCACAATGACGCAAAAGGGGCGTGGAAGATCTGGCGGAGGGACCACCGGAACCACGCCAGCCCCAACAGCGCCCAGACCGAGAGCGCCTGCGCCGGTGCGCTGGGGGTGCAGCTGGCCGGGCCCGCCTATTACTTTGGCGAATACTACGCCAAGCCCACCATCGGCGATCCGCTGCGCCCCATTGAACCGGAGGATATCCTGCGTGCCAACCGGATGATGTACGTGGCAAGCGCCTTTGCACTGGCGTGGGGCGTGGCAATACGCGCTGTTTTGTAACGACCTCACCCTCTCAGTCATGCCTTGCATGACAGCTCCCCCAAAGGGAGGAGCCAAGAGCTGTGATCCAGAACCATCCAGGAAAAGGAGAACGAACATGCAACTAGTACATGGCGGCGATTGGGCCGGTTACCGGGCCGAGTTCGGGCGGGATGCGCTGGATTTTTCGGCCAACGTCAGCCCGCTGGGCCTGCCGGAAGGGGTGGCCCGGGCCATCACGGCGGCATTGCCCACGGCGGACCGCTACCCCGATCCCCTGTGCCGGGAGCTGCGGGCAAGGCTGGCGCTCCATGAGGGCGTGCCGGCAGAGCAGATCCTCTGCGGCAATGGGGCGGCAGACCTTATCTTCCGGTTGGTCTGGGCCCAAAAGCCCCGCCGGGCGCTGGTCACCGCACCCACCTTTGCGGAGTATGCCACTGCTTTGAAAAGTGTCGGCTGCATGGTGGAACGCTTCTTTTTGCGGGAGCAGGAGGACTTTGCGGTCACGGATGCGTTTTGTGCGGCCATCCGCCCGGGGGTGGACATGGTGTTTCTCTGCCAGCCCAACAACCCCACCGGCCAGCTGACGGCCCTGCCGCTGGTGGAGCAGATCCTCCACCGCTGCGCGGCGTGCGGCACCCTGCTGGTGGTGGACGAATGCTTCCTCGATTTCCTGCCCGACCATGCCCTGCACACGGCAAAAGGTCTGCTGGGAGAGGGAGATCTGGTCATCCTGAAAGCTTTCACCAAGCTTTACGGCATGGCGGGCGTGCGGCTGGGCTATGCCCTGAGTGCCGACACAGCACTGCTGGAACAGATGCAGGCCTGCGGCCAGCCCTGGGGCGTGTCCAGTCTGGCTCAGGCGGCGGGCCTTGCCGCACTGGAGGAGACAGCGTATGTGGAAAAGGTCCGGGCCCTCATTGCCGAACAGCGGCCCCGCCTGACGGCTGGGCTGCGGGCGCTGGGCCTGCGGGTGCTGGACGGCAGGGCAAATTACCTGCTGTTTCAGGCCCCGGAGACGCTGGGAGAAACCCTGCGGCAAAGGGGCGCTGTGCTGCGCAGCTGTGCGAACTACCCCGGGCTGGGCCCTGGCTGGTACCGCACCGCCGTGCGCACCGGACCTGAAAACGAACAGCTTTTGAAACTTCTTGCGGAGGTGCTGGAATGAGCAAGGCAAAGTGCATCATGGTGCAGGGAACCATGAGCGGTGCAGGCAAAAGCCTGCTGTGCGCCGCCCTCTGCCGCATTTTTGCGCAGGACGGTTACCGCGTGGCTCCCTTCAAGAGCCAGAACATGGCGCTGAACAGCTTTGTCACCCGGGATGGGCTGGAAATGGGCCGGGCACAGGTGGTGCAGGCGCAGGCCGCAGGCATCGAGCCGGATGTGCGGATGAACCCCATCCTGCTCAAGCCCAGCAGTGACGTGGGCAGTCAGGTCATCGTGAACGGTGAGGTGCGGGGCCAGATGCCCGCCGCCGCCTACTTCAAAATGAAAAGAGCGCTCATCCCGGAGATCCTCTCGGCCTACAACAGTCTGGCCGAAACCGTGGACATCATCGTCATCGAGGGGGCCGGAAGTCCGGCGGAGATCAACCTGAAGGCGGATGATATCGTCAACATGGGCCTTGCCCGGCTGGTGGATGCCCCTGTTCTGCTGGCGGGAGACATCGACCGGGGCGGTGTGTTCGCCCAGCTGTACGGCACGGTGGCGCTGTTGGAGCCAGAGGAGCGCGCCCGCATCAAGGGGCTGCTCATCAATAAATTCCGCGGCGATGTGGAGATCCTGCGCCCCGGCCTTGCGATGCTGGAAGAAAAAACGCAGCTGCCGGTGCTGGGGGTCGTGCCCTACCTGAAGGTGGACATTGAGGACGAGGATTCCCTTTCCACCCGGCTGGATGCGGGCAAAACGGTCCACCCGCTGGATGCGGCCATCCTCCGCCTGCCGCACATCTCCAACTTTACCGATTTCATGCCGCTGGAGCAGCACCCGCTGCTGGGCGTGCGGTATGTGCAGAATACCCGCCAGCTGGGCACACCGGATCTCATCATCCTGCCCGGCACCAAGAACACGGTGGATGACCTGCTCTGGCTGCGGCAGTCCGGGCTGGAAGCAGCCCTGTTGAAGCTGGCGGCCAACGGCACGCCGGTGCTGGGGGTCTGCGGCGGGTATCAGATGCTGGGCGAGACACTGGCCGACCCTGAGGGCACGGAGAGCGGTATGGCGCAGACTGTGCGGGGGCTGGGACTGCTGCCCACCCGCACGGTGTTTACCGGTCAGAAGCACCGCACCCAGGACACTGCTGCCGTAATCGCCGCTCCCTTTGCGGGTGCGGCCCTGACCGGATATCAGATCCACACCGGCCGCACCGAGGTGCAGGGTGTGCCTTTCTGCACACTGGCAGACGGCACACCCGAGGGCTGTGTGCAGGACAATGTGTTCGGTACCTACCTGCACGGCCTGTTTGATACCGGGGAGCTTACCGAGAAACTGGTGGCCCTGCTCTGCCAGCGCAAGGGCATTGCGCCGGACAGTGCCGCCCTCATCCCGATGGAGCAGTACCGCCAGCAGCAGTTTGACCTGCTGGCCGATGGCGTGCGCGGCGCGCTGGATCTGGATGCCGTTTACGCGGCCATGGGGTTGGAGAACCCGCGGAGGAATGCACAATGATCCCACAACATCATCTGCCCGCCGACATTGAGCGGACAAGCCTTTCCATCATCACGGCAGAGCTGGAAGCGCAGGGCCTGACCCCGCCGCCCGAGACTGCCGCTGTGGTCAAGCGGGTCATCCACACCACCGCCGACTTTGACTATGCAAAAAATCTGCGCTTCACGCCGGGGGCTGTGGCGGCAGGTGTGGCCGCCCTGCGGGCCGGGACTCCCATCATCACCGACACCAACATGGCGCTTTCGGGCATTTCCAAGCCTGCCCTTGCCCGGCTGGGCGGCAGTGCCCTCTGCTATATGGCGGACCCTGAGGTGGCGCGGATCGCAGCCGAGACCGGAACCACCCGGGCAGTGGCTTCCATGCACCGCGCGGCGCAGGAGCACCCCGGGGCCATTCTTGCGGTGGGCAATGCCCCCACCGCCCTGCTGGCCATTGCGGAAGAGATCGAGGCCGGGCTGCGGCCTGCTCTGGTCATTGCCGTGCCGGTGGGGTTTGTGAATGTGGTGGAAAGCAAGGAGACGCTGTTTGCCGCCTGTGCGGCCAACGGCGTGCCTGCCATCGCGGCCATGGGCCGCAAGGGCGGCAGCACCGTGGCCGCTGCAGTCTGCAACGCCCTGGTCTACTCTGCCGCCGAGATGCAGGACCCTGCGGCGAGAGGGTGGAAATAGGGTGGAACCGGTAAAAACGCCCCTTTTTACGCTTTTGCTTGACTTTTTGGCAGAAACAAGGTATCGTTTATCTGTATGACGATTGATATATGAGTTGAAGCTTTGCGTGAAAAAGGAAACAGTATGGCACAGACGATTTTAGAAGAAAAGAAAAAATCACGGCTGATGACAGAGGGCAGCATCTGGAAGAGCATCCTGCTCTTCTCGGTGCCGCTGATCCTGGGCAACATGCTGCAGCAGCTGTACAACACCGCCGATTCCATCATTGTGGGCAACTTTGTGGGCAGCAACGCGCTGGCAGCCGTCGGCTCCAGCGGCTCGCCCATCTTCCTGCTCATCGGGTTCAGCCAGGGCATTGCCGTGGGTGCCGGTGTTGTGGTGTCCCAGTTTCTGGGAGCCAAGGACAGGGAGGGCGCGCACACCGCAGTTCACACCTCGCTGGCCCTTTCGGCCATTCTGGGCGCGATCCTGACCGTGTGCGGCATTGCCGTCAGCCGGGCCCTGCTCACCGCCATGAACACCCCCGCAGAGGTGCTGGAGGATGCGGTGCTCTATATGCGGCTCTATTTTGGCGGCGTGCTGTTCAGCGTGGTGTATAACATGGCGGCCGGTATCCTGAACGCCGCCGGCAACTCCAAGCGGAGCCTGCTTTACCTGGGCGTTGCCTCCATCACCAACATCGTCCTCGACCTTGTCCTGATCGCCGGATGCAAGATGGGCGTGGCCGGTGCGGCCATTGCCACCGATATCAGCCAGCTGGTGTCCTGTGTGCTCTCCCTGCGCTTTCTGATGCGGGTGGAGGACGATTACCGCGTGACGGCAAAGGAAGTGCGCGTGCACAAAAAGATGGCGGTCCGCATCATCAAGGTGGGCCTGCCCACCGGCATCCAGAATATGGTCATCTCCCTTTCCAATGTGCTGGTGCAGGTCAGCGTCAACGGCTATGGTGCCGCTGCCATGGCAGGCTTTGCCGCCTATATGAAGGTGGATGGCTTCAACATTCTGCCTGTGCTGAGCTTCAGCATGGCGGCCACCACCTTTGTGGGCCAGAACTTTGGTGCGGGTAAGATCGACCGTGTCAAAAAGGGCACCTTTGTCACCCTGGGCATGTGCGTCATTTACACCATCCTGACCGGCATCCTGCTGCTCGCCTTCCAGGACCCCATCATGCACCTGTTCACCGGCGATGAAACGGTCATTGCCTACGGCAAGATCTGTATGCTCTATTTCTGCCCCTTCTACTGGATGCTGGGCATCCTGCAGGGCCTTGCCGGTACGGTGCGCGGCACCGGGAAGAGCGTGCCGCCCATGGTGGTGCTGCTGATCTCCCTGTGCCTGTTCCGCATCGTCTGGATCCAGTTTGCCCTGCCCCTGTTTGCGGGCATTGAGGGCGTGCTGCTGGTCTATCCGGTGTCCTGGGCTGTGGGTGCAGTGTTGATGGTGCTCTACGCCTGGAAGGGCAAATGGATGCAGCTGCCGGAAGCAATTTCATAAACCGGACGCACCCGATCCCCCGGTGAAAGTGTATTTTATACAAAAAGTAACGTATGAATGCATAAAATATTCGGGGGGGGGGCTAAAAAATCTGCGAAAATCAGTTGATTTCTGCCGAAAAATGCCGTATACTGAATTATAGTTTCAAATCGAACGACAAACTTCGGCAAAAGGAGCTGATGAGATGGAGTGCACGCAGGCAGAGGCCTTTGAACAGTATATTCGGGATCTGCGCGTTGTGCGCTCGATCTCCCGGCCCAGCTTTCCGGAGGGCAAGGCTCCCGCTGCCGTGCTGGAAGAGATCCAGACCAACGCGCTGAGATGCAACGCCCTGCTGCGGCAGAATGAGGCACTGCTGGCGCAGTTTGTCTACGACCGCGACCCTGCCTCCCTGACCGAAACGGATATCCAGGGACTGAGTGCCTTTGCGGGCAGGCTGTTCAACTATGCGAACAGCGAAGATATGGGCGTGGCGTTCAAGGTGCATCAGCTGCTGCTGGCAGCGGCCCGCAGCCGGGAAGACGTGCCCATGATCGTCAGGGAGCTGTACTACACGGGCATCACCCTGCATTATATGAACGTCCGGGATGAGGGAACTGGCATCAACCTGTTGGGAGATGCGATCCAGGTCTATTTTACGGAAGCTGCTGAATCCATGTCACAGTATGAACAGCTGGACAGGAATACCCGGCAGTATCTCATCCGCTGTGTGGGCAACACCCGGCTGGGGATGTCCCGCGGCACCCATGCGGAAAGCTGCCGGTATCTGGAGCGGTTCCGCCGCGCAATGGAGGTCATCCAGTCTGCGCATTACCATGCACTGGACCCGGAGTTCCCCTGGGAAAGCTACATCTATTCCATGCACATGGATCGCATGACCCTGCTGACCCACCTGCGGCAGGAGGAGGATCCCGAGGTGGCGCGGCAGGTGCTGGAATCGGCGGAATACATCTGGACGCACAAGAAGAAACACAAGGGCCCGGATGCACGCCTGCAGAACTGGCGGGTGCCCTATTTTTACGCCGCTGCCCGCTACCATGCCGGGGTGGGCAGCCTGGAAGACGTGGTCAAGATCCTTCTGGAATCGGCGGGAAGCGTGGCGCAGGATGATTATTCTGCCGAGGCCATCAACCGGAAGCTGGTTCTGGCGGCCTATCTTTCGGTCTATGCAGAACGTCTGGATGATGCGGGAGCACAGAGGTATCGTGCAACCGTGGAGCAGGTACGCCGTTCTGCGGATCAGTATCTGGAACAGATGCCGGCCAGCCAGTATCCCCGTGTGGTAAGCTCTGCCGCCTGGGAGTTGAGCAAGATCAGTTCCAGCTCAGATGAAACGGCGAACCGCCGGATGCTGGGCAGTATCCTGGCCGGGCACAAGCCGACCTATGTCCACTCGCTGATGGTGGCAGAGCTGACCCGTGCCCTGCTGCATCGGCAGATCGAGACAAGGCCCGAAACACTGGTGGGCCTGCTGGGCTGCAGGAGCGCGGCCGAGGTGCAGGCCCGGCGGGAAGAGCTCTGCCAGACGGCCTATGAGTGCGGCCTGTACCACGACCTTGGCAAGTGTGCCGTTCTGATGTACATCGACAACAACGCCCGCCGCCTGCTGGATGAGGAATTTTTCTGCATCCAGAGCCACCCAAGGACCGGCGCTGCCATTCTGAATAGAATGGGCTGCGGAAGAACGCTGGCCCCGGCGGCACTCTATCACCACTGCTATTACAACGGCAAGGGCGGCTATCCCAATGATGTACCCTCCTGCCCGCCGGAGATCAAGGGGATCGTGGATGCGCTGAGCGTGGCAGACTCGCTGGATGCCGCCACCGATAATATCGGTCGGTGCTACAACCTTGCCAAGCCCTTCCGCACGCTGCTGGAAGAGCTGCGGGCCCAGAGCGGCACCCGCTATGCGCCCAATGTGGTCGCCCTGTTCGAGGATGAGCGTTTCTGCCAGCAGCTGGCAGAGAACACGGATGCCGAGCGCAAAAGGGTGTATCTGCAGGTGTATCACGCCGTAAGGGAAGAAAAATAAACGACCCTCTCTATCATTGCTTCGCAGTGCCGCCTCCCCAAAAAGGGAGCGGGCATACGTCAGCGTGATAGAGAGGGTCGTTCTTTTTGTTTAAGTCAGGATGAAACTTTCCCAGTCCACCCTGCCGGTGCAGTTCAGCCGGAAGAAGAGCGGAAAGGTTCCTGCCGGGGCAGAAAAGCTGCCCTGTACCTCCTGCCAGTCCGTGCTGACGGGGAAGGTGACCTCGGCGGATTTCCGGGTGCAGGCCTCGTCCAGATAGACGGCCATGCTGCCCGGTGCACTGGCCCGCAGACGCAGGGTGAGCCGGGAGGCATCCCCCAGTGCGAAGTACTTGAACCCTGCCAGTGTGCCGTCCTGCATATTGGCAATATAGTGCAGGCTGTCCTCCCGCTTGCCGCTGGGGACAGGCTCTTCAAAAAAGTGGGGCTGAGTATCCCGCACACACTTGCGGGTGGTGAGCCGCTCCTTGCCGATGGTCTCGTGGGTCAGGTTGCAGGCGTAACAGGCATTGTAGCTGCCGGTGCCGGGCAGCGGCCCGCCGTTCAGGCCGCAGCTTGTGATCTCGGCCTGGTGAAAACGGCCTTCCGCATCCAGCACAACGGGTTCGGCACAGCCCTGGCGGCAGCACTCGATGCCGTGGGTCTGGCGGTGGTAGAAGATGTACCACTGACCACCCAGCCGGACAAGGCCGCCGTGGGTGTTGCCATAGGGGGCCTTGGGCGTGGTGTTGCCGTTCCGTCCGATGTCTGCATTGGAAACGAGGATTCCGCCGTACCGGTAGCCGGTCAGCGGCTGGTCGGAGACAGCATAGCACAGGTCGTGGCTCTGCTCAGAGGAATACACAAGGTAATACCGTTTGCCGATTTTCCGGGGAGAAGAGGCTTCGTAGAAGCCGTGGCCCTCAAAGCCGGTGCCAGCGGTGGCCTGACAGCCGGGCAGCACATCAAAAGGCCCGGCCTTGATGGTATGCATATCCGGCTCCAGCTCAAAGCCCAGACTGTACTTGCCCAGCTTGAGTGCCCACGGGAAATCCGGTGTGGGGCAGAAGCCGATGTAGAGATAGATCCGGCCATCGTCGTCCACCAGCACGCCCGGGTCGAACATCTTGGTGGCGGGTATGGTGCCATCCGGGAAAGTTACATTGCACAGATAGGTGAAGGGCCCCTGCGGCGTGTCGCTGACAGCGACCTCACAGGGATCGTATTTTCCACGATTATAATACAGATAGTACCGTCCATCCGGGCCCTGCACGCAGTCGGGGGCGGCAAGGTTGCCGCCTTCTTCCAGTGATGCAGTGGTGGCGGTGTAGGGATAGCTGATGCCCTCGTATTTCCAGCTGCCCAGATCATCCAGCGGGACGCTCCACACAACGTAATCGCCCTCGCAGAACTGAGTGGAGCCTGCCACGTCGTGGCTGCCGTAGACATAGAGCCGGTCGCCCCAGATACGGGGCTCACCGTCCGGGACATACTCCCACAGGGGCAGGTAGGGATTCATGGCGGGATGTTTCATTCAAATACCTCCTTACAAAAAGAGCCCTCCGGCGCTCACGCAATTTACCCCGGAAAAACAGGGGGGTCCCTGATGCGTGAGCCGCCGAAGGGCTCCATTTTCTGTTTGATTTTATTAAATCAGATGCAAAAAGCTTTGTCAAGCACCGGCGGCTGCATCGCTTCAGCCGGGGTACTTAGCCACTTCCAGCAGTTCCTCCGCCCGGCGGACCTGTTCCGCCGTGGGGGAAACTGCATCGGGCAGGGGATAGGAGATGCCCAGCTTCTGCCACTTGAACAGCCCCAGCGTGTGGTAGGGGAGAACCTCCACCCGCTGCACCGTTTTCAGGCTGCGGATGAAATCTGCGGTCCTGCGCAGGCCCTCCTCGTCATCGGTGAGGCCGGGCACCAGCACATGCCGGATCCAGAGCGGAACGCCCAGATCAGAGATGTGCCGTGCCATGGCTAAAATGTTGGCATTGTCCCGGCCGGTAAGCTGACGGTGCTTCTCCGGGTCGATCTCCTTGAGATCCAGGATGACCAGACTGGTGGAAGCCATCAGGGTATCGAAGGCGGCCAGGTAGGCGGGGTCATCGGGCTGGAACGGCTGACCGGCCGTGTCCAGCGCGGTGTGCACCCCCTTGGCGCGTGCCAGCTGGAAGAATTTTGTCAAGAAGTCCATCTGCCGCAGCGGCTCGCCGCCGCTGACGGTGATGCCGCCCTTCTTGCCCCAGTAATTGCGGTAGCGCCAGACGTGCTGGAACAGCTTCTCCGGAGACCATTCCGTGCCGCCCTCAGCGCTCCACGTTTCGGGGTTGTGGCAGTATTTGCAGCGCAGGGCACAACCCTGCAGAAAGACAACGAACCGGACACCCGGCCCGTCCACCGAGCCGAAGCTTTCCAGCGAGTGGACGAGACCGACGGGATCACAGTGCGGCATGGCAGGTACGGGAGATCACGTCCATCTGCTGCTCGCGGGTCAGGTCGATGAACTTGACCGCATAGCCGGAGACGCGGATGGTGAAGTTGGCGTATTCTTCCTTTTCGGGGTGCTCCATGGCATCCAGCAGCTTCTCCTTGCCGAACACGTTCACGTTCAGGTGATGTGCACCCTGATCGAAGTAGCCGTCCAGCACCTGCACCAGGTTCTCCTTGCGCTCCTCCTCGCTGTGGCCCAGAGCCTCGGGGTTGATGGTCTGGGTGTTGGAGATGCCGTCCAGAGCCCAGTGGTAGGGCAGCTTGGCAACAGAGTTCAGGGAAGCCAGCAGACCGTTCTGCTCCGCACCGTAGCTGGGGTTTGCACCGGGTGCAAACGGGGTGAATGCGGCACGGCCATCGGGCAGAGCGCCGGTGTACTTGCCGTACACCACGTTGGAGGTGATGGTCAGGATAGAGGTGGTCGCCTCGGAGTTGCGGTAGGTGTGGCGCTTCTTGATCATCTCCAGGAAGGTGCGCAGCAGCCACACGCCGATCTCGTCGGCACGGTCGTCATCGTTGCCGTACTTGGGGAAGTCGCCCTCGATCTCAAAGCCGGTGGCAAGGCCGCTCTCGTCACGCACCACCTTGACCTTGGCGTACTTGATGGCGCTCAGGGAGTCGATGACGTGGGAGAAGCCTGCAATGCCGGTGGCAAAGGTGCGGCGCACATCGGTGTCGATGAGGGCCATCTCGGCTTCCTCATAGTAGTACTTGTCGTGCATATACTGGATCAGGTTCAGCACATTGACGTACAGGCCAGCCAGCCAGTCCAGCATCTGGACATACTTGGGCAGCACCTCGTCGTAGTTCAGGTACTCGCTGGTGATGGGGGCATAGTTGGGGCCGCACTGCTCGTGGCTCTTCTCGTCCACACCGCCGTTGATGGCGTACAGCAGGCACTTGGCAAGGTTGGCGCGGGCACCGAAGAACTGCATCTCCTTGCCGGTCTGGGTGGCAGACACGCAGCAGCAGATGGAGTAATCGTCGCCCCAGACGGGCTTCATCACGTCATCGTTCTCGTACTGGACAGAGCTGGTATCGATGGACACCTTGGCGGCATATTTCTTGAAGTTCTCCGGCAGAGCGGAGGAGTACAGAACGGTCAGGTTCGGCTCCGGTGCGGGGCCCATGTTTTCCAGCGTGTGCAGGAAGCGGTAGCAGTTCTTGGTGACCATGCTGCGGCCATCCATGCCGATGCCGCCCACTTCCAGCGTTGCCCACACGGGGTCGCCGGAGAACAGCTGGTTGTAGCTGGGGATGCGGGCAAACTTGACCATGCGGAACTTCATGACCATGTGGTCGATCAGCTCCTGAGCCTGGGTCTCGGTCAGGGTGCCGTTGTCCAGATCGCGCTGGATGTAGATATCCAGGAAGGTGGAAATGCGGCCCACGCTCATGGCAGCGCCGTTCTGGGTCTTGATGGCGGCAAGATACCCGAAATACAGCCACTGGCAGGCCTCCTTGGCGTTCTTTGCGGGCTGAGAGATATCATAGCCGTAGGCCTCGGCCATCTTCTTCATGCCCTTCAGGGCGCTGATCTGGCGGGCGATCTCCTCGCGCAGGCGGATCACATCATCGGTCATGGTGCCGTCGCCGCAGTTGGCGAAATCTTCCTGCTTGAACTTGATCAGGGCATCGATGCCGTACAGGGCCACGCGGCGGTAGTCGCCCACGATGCGGCCGCGGCC